>Ga0209359_10000049_pt1 | contig 23598 bp, 28 predicted proteins | sample MarorgKNORR_S2LV_FD_188224 | JGI IMG/M metagenome (GOLD analysis project Ga0209359, IMG submission 188224) | Marine microbial communities from the Southern Atlantic Ocean, analyzing organic carbon cycling - Surface_A/KNORR_S2/LV (SPAdes) (version 2) | ecosystem: Environmental > Aquatic > Marine... | reverse complement strand
CTGCTACTGGGACTCTCATCGTTGGGGGCGGTGTTGGTATTGGATTGGATCTCTACGTTGGAGACGATCTCGTCGTCACAGACGATGGATCATTTGGTGGAGATGTCAGTATCACTGGCACGCTCGATGTAACATCTGACTTTGCAGTTAACTCTACTAAGTTTACTGTTGCGTCTGCCTCAGGTAACACAGTCATTCAAGGCACAGTCCAAGTTGACGGTAACGCAACTATTGGTAATGCTTCTGGAGATTCACATCAGGTAACAGGCACAGTCCTCTTTAACCAAGCAATTACATCCACAGATATCACTGCTGATAACATTCAGATTGGTGTTGATGGATCTAACGAAATTTCTACTACCTCTGGAGATCTAATTTTAGATTCAGCAGGTGGCACAGTTAATATTACAGATGATGCTGACGTAGATGGAGACTTAAATGTTGACGGTAATACTAAGGTTGATGGCACTCTTACTGTCGATGGTAATACTACTATCGGTAACGCATCAGGAGATAGTCACTCAGTTACTGGGACAGTCCAGTTTAACCAAGCAATCACCTCCACAGACATCACAGCAGACGCCATCAAGATCGGGGTCGATGCTAACAATGAGATTAGTACCACAGCTGGTGACCTTATCCTCGACTCTCAAGCAGGAAAGGTACACATCACAGATAATGCTGAGGTAGATGGCAATCTACAGGTAGACTCAAATACAACTCTTGGTGATAGTAACCTTGACACATTGACTGTCAATGCTACATCTACATTTAATGCTGCGATCACATCTACAGACATCACTGCTGATAACATTCAGATCGGTGTTAGTGGATCTTCTGAGATTGACACATCTCTAGGTAACTTAACTATTGACTCTGCGACAGGTGAAACTATTGTAGATGATAACTTAACTGTGAATGGCACAGTAGATATTAATCTGTTGACTACAATTACAGATGGTCTAGTAGTTAAGGCAGATAACAAGTCAGTCAATATCCAGAATGCTGCAGGACTAGACAAGTTTACTATTGACACAGATAACGGTAATACAGATATTCAAGGCACACTTAATGTCGAGGGTGCTACAACTATTGACGATACTTTCAATGTCACTCAAGCAACTGATCTTGATAGCACTCTAAACGTAGATGGTGGAGCGACATTCCAAGACAACGTTACAATTAACGCTGACAATAAATCATTTAACATCCAGAATAACTCTGGTGTCGATAAGTTTACAGTAGATACAGATAACGGAAACGTAGTAACACAAGGTAACCTAACCGTTACAGGCACATCAACTCTTGTTGATAACATCACTGCACAGGCAAGATTAGATCTCACTAAGAATGAGAATCCTACATCTCTGACTGGCAATGCACCGTTGATGATTCCTAACAGATAACGGAAACGTAGTAACACAAGGTAACCTAACCGTTACAGGCACATCAACTCTTGTTGATAACATCACTGCACAGGCAAGATTAGATCTCACTAAGAATGAGAATCCTACATCTCTGACTGCCAATGCACCGTTGATGATTCCTAACGGTGGTGCGACTATTGGTGAGGACGTCTTTATTGGACAGACTCTAAAACTAGGACCTAATGCTGCAGAAACAATCACATTAGGTGGCACAACTGGTAATGTAACTATCGGAGGCACACTTGGAGTTACAGGTATCACAACCTTATCCACTCTAAACCTATCAAGTTTCACTACAAGTGGTGCTGCAAACGTCGGTGGTAGTTTAATTGTCAACACAGATAAATTTACAGTTGCATCTTCAACTGGTAACACTGACATCTTCGGCACATTAGATGTTAATGGTGCGACAACCATTACAAACACTCTTAATGTCACACAGAATGTTGACTTTGATTCTGATCTTAATGTAGATGGTAATCAGCAACTAGATGGCACACTCACTGTAGATAGCACATCATTATTCAAAGACAGTATTGTATTAAGAGGATCTACTAAGACTCTTAAATTACAGAATGGTAGCAGCACAACTAAGATTGAGTTGCAATCAACTTCTGGTAATATCATAGCGGGTGGTCTTACAACTACTAACTCTCTTGACGTTACAACTAACACCACTATCGGAGGCACACTTGGTGTAACAGGGCAGATCACTGGTAACATAACAGGTGATCTAACAGGTACTGCTGACAAATCTCTACTTGCTGATGTCACAGACACTACAACATCTAATCTTACATACTATCCAACATTCGTTTCTACAAACAATGGTTTCACTGAGATCCGCACAGACTCTACAAACCTAACATATAATCCTGGCACAAACAGATTAACTGTAGAAAACTTCAGATCAACAACTGACTTTGAAGTCCAAGGTAATTTGAATATTACAGGGACTATCCAGTATGGTCAGGCACAAGTTGGTAGTATCGCAAACCATGATACTGATGCTCTTGCTGAGGGATCTACAAATCTATACTTTACTGACGAAAGAGTTGACGATAGAGTTAATGCTCTAATTACAGGTGGCACTGGTATTACTGCAACTTATGATGACGCAGGAAATATCTTAACACTATCTGCAACACAGGCTGATATAAATACCGACAATATAACAGAGGGATCTACAAATCTCTTTACTACTGCTGCTCGCACTAGGGGGCATTTCACATATGGCACAGGTATTACACATAACAGTGGCACACTTTCTGTTACTCAGGCTGATATCGACACCGATAATGTTACAGAAGGATCCACTAATTTATTTACAACTGCTGCTCGCACTAGAGGACACATCTCTGTTAGCGGAGATCTAGGATATAACGCTTCTACAGGTGTTATCTCATACACAATCCCAACAACTATCGCATCTCTATCCAACCATGATACAGATGATGTAGCAGAGGGAGCAACTAACAAATATTATACAGATGAGAGAGTTGATGACAGAATCGATGCTCTTATCGTTGCTGGTACTGGTGTTACTAAAGTCTATAACGATGGTGCTAACACATACACATTATCTGTTACACAGGCAGATGTTAACACTGACACAGTAACTGAAGGTAGCACTAACCTCTTTACTACTGCTGCTAGGACACGCACTCACTTCACCTACGGCACTGGTATCACTCACTCTGGTGGCACTCTATCTGTCACACAGGCAGACATTGACACTGACAATGTAACTGAAGGATCAACAAATCTATTCACTACTGCTGCTAGGACAAGGACTCACTTTACATACGGCACAGGAATCACACATAGTAGTGGTACTCTTAGTGTTACTCAGTCAGACATTAATACTGATAATATTACTGAAGGATCGACTAATGTATTCTTCACTAATGCTAGAGCGGATGCTCGTGTAGTTGCAGGTATCACTGGAAAACTTGATGCTTCTGCAATTAGCACATTTGGTCTAACACTAGTTGATGACGCAAATGCTTCTGCTGCAAGATCAACTCTTGGTCTTGGATCTGCTGCTGAGTCTAACACAGGTGACTTCGCTACTGCTGCACAGGGCACACTTGCTGCTTCTGCTACACAACCAGGCGACTTGGCAACTGTAGCAACCAGTGGAGCATACAATGACCTAACTGGCAAACCTACATTATTCTCTGGTGCATATGCAGACCTATCAGGCACACCTACACTAGGAAGTGCTGCTGCAACTGCTTCTACCGCATACGCTACTGCTGCACAAGGTACAAAAGCAGACGCTAACGATACTGACATAGATGACATCTATACTCAGTTAGTTGCGATTGGTAATGACAACTCTATCAGCACAGTAGCTGCACTTAAGACCGCACTACTAGCATTAGCAAGAAGTTAACTAAATGGCAACACCTACCTCTAAAGCTACTCTCAAAGAATACTGTCTTCGTAGACTGGGCAAACCAGTCTTGGAGATCAACGTGTCTGACGATCAAGTCGATGATGCGATTGATTATACCTTACAGAAGTTTCAACAGTATCACTATGATGGTGCTGAGCGTTGCTATCTAAAACACAAGGTTACACAAGACGTAATTAATAGATCTGAAACTGATACAACTTCTACCTCTAAAGCAGGTAATGACACATGGTCTGAAGGAAATGGTTATATAGAAATTCCAGATCATATATTAACGATTGAAGGAATCTTTTCTTTCACAGATAAGGGGACATCAAACATGTTTGATATTAGATATCAGATGCGTTTGAATGACTTGTATGATTTTACATCTACACAGTTTTATCATTACTACATGATACAACAACACCTTTCTACTATTGACTTTTTGTTAGAAGGTATTAAACCAGTAAGATATCATTCAGTGCAAGATAGATTATATTTGGATTTTGACTGGCCACAAGATGCACAGTTAGATCAATATATTGTAGTCAAAGCATGGAGAGCATTAGATCCGACAACATGGACAGAGATATACAATCAGATGTGGGTTAAAGATTATGCCTCTGCTAAAATTAAAAAACAGTGGGGACAAAATCTAACTAAATTCCAAGGAGTGCAGATGCCAGGTGGTATTACTCTTAACGGCGAAATGATTTACAATGACGCTGTAGAAGAGTTGAAAAATCTAGATGAGCAACTACGCACCACTTGGGAAACACCACCTCTAGACATGATCGGATAACATGGCTACTAATACCTATTTTACACAAGGGACTACTGGCGAGCAAGATCTTGTTGGATCACTTGTAGTAGAGCAGATCAAGATGTTTGGTAAGGATGTATATTACATCCCTAGGACTCTTGTAAAAAATGATGATACTTTTGGTGAGGATACCTTAAGTAAGTTTGAAGGTGCATTTTTGTTGGAAGCATATGTCGAAGATGCCTCAGGATTCCGTGGCGACGGAGATATGTTTAGTAAGTTTGGTGTAAGAATATCAGACCAAGTTACTTTCATAGTTTCACGCACAAGATTTACAGAAGCAGTAGACGATAACGCACAATTAATTGTAGAGGGTAGACCTAATGAAGGTGACCTAATTCACTTCCCTATGGCAAACAAAACTTTTGAGATACAGTTTGTTGAGCATGAAGTGCCATTCTACCAGTTAGGTAAAGTGCATGTATGGGGTTTGCGTTGTGAGTTATTCGAGTACAGCGACGAGGATATCGATACTGGTGTTGCTGCTGTTGATCAGATTGAAGTTGACTTCTCTGTTGCAGTTACAGTCAACTTTGCAACAGGTGGTAGTGGTGACTTTACAGTTGGAGAAGTGGTTGCAGGTGGCACATCAAATGTCACAGCAGAAGTTAAGTCTTGGGATTCTACAACTAGACAGTTGCAGGTATATAATAGATCTGGTATCTATACAATCCCAGAAACAGTCACTGGACAAACCTCTGGTGCTGCGTGGACAACTGCATCATATAATACACTAAATAATACGAGCAGTGAATTCGATCAAAACTCTGCGTTTGAAACTAATGCTGATGGTATCCTAGACTTTAGTGAAGGCAATCCATTTGGCGAATTCGGTAATAAAGGGAGTAGCATTTAATGTTAGGCACATATTCATATCACGAGATTTTTAAGAAGACTGTTATCGGTTTCGGTACTCTCTTCAATAACATAGAGCTTAGACGCACATCTGGATCTAAGACAGAGGTTATGAAAGTGCCTCTTGCTTATGGTCCTAAACAAAAGTTTCTTGCTCGTTTAGCACAAGTAGGAGATCTATCTACAAAAGATAGGACACAGATAACTCTACCTAGAATATCTTTTGAAATAGGAGCAATCCAATACGATTCCACAAGAAAATTATCACCTACCTCATACATAAGACATACAACAGGAGATAAGACCAACAAAGGTTTTATGCCAATTCCTTATAATGTTAACTTTGAGTTGGCAATCCTATCAAAAAATCAAGATGATGCTCTGCAGATTCTTGAGCAAATACTTCCACACTTCCAACCTAGTTTTAGTCTCACGATGAATCTAGTTTCTGAGCTGGGAGAAAAAAGAGATTATCCAGTCACATTATTGAGTGTTGACTATGATGATCAATACGAAGGTGACTATGATACACGTCGCACACTGATATATACGTTACAGTTTGTCGCAAAGACTTACCTATACGGACCTGTCACTGACAAAACTGGTGAGCTCATCACCAAGGCGATTGTTGATTACGCAACCGATGCTAAGGTTACCGCTCCTAGAGAGGTGCGTTACACAGTCCAACCTGATCCTGCTAACGCAGATCCAGATGACAACTTCGGATTTAATGAATTATACAGTGAGTTTACTGATGGAAAGTCCAGAAACCCAACCACAGGAACAGACGAGTAAGTTTGACGGTATATCTGATGCCATGGAAGTGGAGACAGATATAGTGCCAACTGAAAAGGTTGCTAAGCCAGAGGTTGTAGAGACCTCAACTAAGCATCAGCTCAAAAAAGATTATGAATATACTCGTGGTAATCTATATTCTCTGATCGAGAAAGGTCAAGAGGCAGTAGATGGTATATTAGAATTAGCACAAGAGTCTGATCAACCTCGTGCATTTGAGGTTGCAGGTCAGTTGATTAAACATGTAGGAGACGTTGCTGACAAGTTAGTAGACCTACAAAAGAAAGTAGCTGACATAGAGAAACCATCAAAACAAGAGGTCAACACCACAAACAATACCATGTTTGTAGGTAGCACAGCAGATCTCGCCAAGTTTCTAAAGCAGCAACGAGATAAATAGAAAGTATAGGAGAATCTTTTACCCATGTCAGTATTAAATGTAATTGACACCCAAACAGTATCAGGTAGTGGCACCAGCTACATCGTGGTGAAATCTGGTGTCTTGAGATGTGTAGCAACATCTGCCTCATCTATCTCAATAGATGGAGGACCTGCTATTACTTTGGTTGCCAATGAAGCATTGTTAGTTTCATGTGGTAAAGCAAAGAATGCAAAGATCGCAGCAGCGACTGATGCAGCAGCTATGGTAGTTACCGCTGAGGGATACTCAGGCGGTGGACGTCATCCATTCAGTGTTGGTGATTTTATTCAAACTGTTGATGGTGGTGACACCGATGGATTTACTTCTGACTTCGAGACTGCAGCATCTGCAGGTAAGAAAGTTACAGCAGTAACAGGATCCACAATTACAACAGACTATGATTCATCAGCAGCAAGTGGCGACTATGCTCTTTCAGCAGCAGACGCAACTGCAGGAAACATTCCACAAATTCAAAGAAGTGTCAAACTCGTCGCAGGATCTGCCAACGTTGTTGTTGAGCAAGTCCAAATCGTCGGAGGCTAACACATGCCCGCCGTCTCAAAAAAACAACAAAGGTTCTTCGGGATGGTTAGAGCGGCTCAAAAGGGTGAAGCGAAAGCTCCCTCACCTGAGGTTTCCCGAGTTGCTTCCCGCATAAAAAAATCCGATGCAAAAGACTTTGCATCCACTAAACATAAAGGTTTACCAATGAAGAAAAAGGGTCTATCAGAAGAAGGCTACGATCGCATGAGAGATGCTGCTCTGGAGAAAGGCACTTGGAAAGGTGGTGGTGGACAACCTTCTACAGGTGGAGCAAAGAAAACCAAAGGTAAAACTGTACTTCAAAAAGAGACAGAGAAGAAATATGGTAAGGGTAAGTCTGCACTTGATATAGTAAAGAAAAACATCACTGACAAATATGGAAAGGATGCCATTATGAAAACAAAAAATGAAGGTACATCATACGGTATTACTAGAGGATCAGGTAAACCATCAGGTCAAATGGCAGCATTTGGTAAACAAGACAAGAAAGAAAATCCTTATTCAATTAAGAATAAGTTAAAGATGGTAATCAAAGGTGCTGCTGAGAAGAATAGAAAAAAGGCAGGTGTCACAAGTGAAGCAGTGTATACAGGACCTGACAAGAAAGACAGAGCAGTTATCAAGAAGATGGATAATAAAGACTTTGCTAAGAAAGCAGCAGAGTATGAAAAGAATATGGATCCTAAGAAGCGTCAGGCACTTAAGGATAAAGCAACTAAAGGTATGAAGTTTACTCACGAAGAAGCAGTGAGTGAAGCAAAGTATGAGGCAGGTGCATCTGACTATGGTAAGACATCTATCAGAAACAAGAGAGCATTTGGTAAAGGTGGTAACGCTGCTGATCCAAAGGAAAGAGGTGGTGCTAAAATGCTAAGACATGATTCACACACCAAAAGAAGAGGAGTAAAGAAAAATAATAAGTATGGTGCAACAAACAAACCTCCTGTTGATGGTGCTCCTAGTGATGAGTTTAAAAAAGACAGGTATGCTTCTATGCGTACAGAAGCAAAGGTTGACATGAAGACCCCAGACTATAAGAGAGCAACCGTTAGAGATAAGAGATATGGTAATCCACATGGATCACATGAGCTAGGTGGTGGTATTAGAAAAGATAGAAGAGCAGATCACGAAGCAAAGCGTGGTGTAAAGACTAAGGGTAATAATCCTGTAAAGGATGAAAGTGTAAGGCAGAGGAGAAGTCCTGGTCTACAGTTAAGTAGTTTCAGTATCATTGAAAAACTTAAAATGACTCGTAAAGAGTATGGTAAAATCCACAAAGATTTCAAGAGCGATGATCCTAAAAAACCTCGCACAACTAAATATGTACCAGGTAAGGGGACAGTATCTATGCCAGTAGAATTGACAGATGAGTTACATCCAAATGTAGCAAAGAATGATGCCATCAATAAGGCGAATGCTATGAAGCGTGCAAAGGAGAGGGAAGCAAAGAAACCTTCTGCTGATGTAATTGCTGCTAGAAAGCGTCAGTATAAAGGTGGTAGTAACTATACTACTGCTGATAAAAAGAAAGTCATTCAATCTTACAAAGAAGAAGTAACAGCAAAAGAGCGTATGAAGAGAGACGCAGGTGCTATTGCTAAGAAGAAGATGAGAAACAAAGAGCATAGAAAGTATGTTAATTTCTTAGACGTAGATGAGTCACTTGCAATTTCAGAGAAAATCAAGTATGATAAGAAAGGATCTTCTATGGATTACTTCCTAGGTAAAGATCCAAAGAAGACTGACTACTATAAAAAGAATGCCAAGAAGAAGAATGAATCATCTTGTGAATGCAAGCACGAATCATTTAAAGATTGGTTACAGGAAGGCAATAACACTGCTAGAATGTTACACAAGTCGAAGACTCAAGTCACAGGTAATGTATCTGCAGATAGGGGTAGCGACGAAAAAAAGAATCAAGCCTCTAGAAAGGGGCTAGAAAAAGATCTCAAAAAGAAAGGGATCGGTTACAAAAAAGGTGTAGGCAAATACAAGTATGACAGTGGCGAAACTGGCACAGAAGTATCCTATCAGACCTCAAAACCTGATAAAATGTCAAAACGTCGTTTTGGAAAAACCATGCGTCGTCTAGGTAGAAAGCACGGACAAGAATCTGTAATCACTAAGGACAAAAACAAACCTGCAAGATTGCATGATACCGAAAGCAAGAAACCTGGTAAGTCGATAAACGTAGGTAAATCTAAAGGTGGATCTAATCCATCTGGAATGGGTCAAACTTCTGGTGATAAAGTCAGAAGCGGTAAACTACCGTCTAAATCTAAAAAGGGAGCGTATCATTATGGCTGAAGAGCGTAGTAAAGTCTGTCGTTATTGTGGACTCGTTGCACCGCAAGGGCATTGGAGACCATATACATGGATAGAAAAACATGAAGCAAACTGTCCTAAGAATCCAACATGTCAAGCAGCAGCATAAAAACATTCCAACAGTTTCACGAATCTGCATGGCAGAGGAAGGAAGGTAAGAATAAGACAGGTGGTCTCAATGAAAAAGGACGTAAGTCTTATGAGCGTGAGAATCCTGGCAGCGATTTGAAAGCACCACAACCTAAGGGAGGACCTAGGAAGAGGTCATTCTGTGCACGAATGGGTGGTGTCAAAGGACCTATGAAAGATGAGAAAGGGAGACCGACCCGAAAAGCACTCGCACTTCGCAAATGGAAGTGTTAATATATAACTAAACAAGGGTCTAACAAGACCCTTTCTTTTTACTAATGATTGCATTCAAATCCCAATTTATATTAATAGCATGTTTTTTGCCACTAGTTGCAATATACATAGTGATGAAAATTGCTGTGTGGATGTCCGCTATAAACAACGAGACGATCTATGTTAGCAAAGAAAAATTCAGAAAGCGAGGACCATATGTGGCAAATCCGTATGCGGATGTTGACGAAGAGGAAGAAGAATTTACAGATCGCACAGACTATCGATAAGGTTATCCACCAATACTATGTTGTTGAGCGTGGACTGCCTGTCCCATTATGGAAAAGTAATAAAGATCCACAGTGGTGGATTGACTATCTTGCATCATTAAAAGATGACAGTCGTACACTCAGTTAATATAATGGTGCTCATACTTGTCATAAGTGTGACAATATTGATAGCCTATATAATGAAGTATGCGTATGAGGAGATGAACGATGGGAGCGATGACCCCACCGAGTCGGAAGAGTTGTTACAACTTCCGAGTGACGGAGATCAACAGGGTAGTTGACGGTGACACAATAGATGTTACAATAGACTTAGGCTTCGATCTTAGTAAAAAAGAAAGAGTACGTGTAGCAGGAGTTGATACCCCTGAGAAGAGGACAAGAAATCTAGAGGAGAAAGCACTTGGACTTGATGCGACTGACTGGATCAAAGAGAAGCTCGAAGGAGCAATCGAAGGCGAAGATGATCTTGTCATTAGGACTGAGCTCGTTGGTGGTATGGGGAAGTATGGTCGTCTTCTTGGCTGGCTTTACATTGGGGATTCAGATGTGTCTCTCAATGAGCAGATGATTACCGAAGGATATGCTCACGCATATGATGGAGGTACAAAAAACATGGACTTAGAAGCACTACGAGAAATTCGTAGATCTTTTGGCACACTTAATGAAGGTTAATTTATGGTAAACTTGCGTGATGACATTCTTAATAATCAAATCACATATTACAATGGTTTGATTGCAAAGCATCAGCAGAATGTGGAAATCTATCTCAACCAACCTGTAGGTATTGGTGAGCATTCAGATATTATGGCAGCAATAGAAACGGAAATCACTGCTATTGCACAGGCACATGAAAAAATAGAAGTTATTAATCACTATTTCTTAGGCAGATAAATGTCCGATTCATCTTATATCGATATAGATTTGGAAGAAGGTGATTGGTATTGTTCTATGAATATGGGTATTGATGAAGTTAATTTAATGTATGATCATGTTTGTTATGCATTAGATACATGGGATGGTAGTATTCGACCGAAGATGGAGAAAGACTACTTGATGATCATGAAACTTAGATTATATGCCATGAAAAAAGAGCACGCATTTACGGAGTTATGAGTACACAGGACATATATCTAGGCAATCCCAATCTCAAAAGGGCAAACGTTGCACAAAACTTTTCCCCTAAAGAAGTTGCAGAGTTTGTCAAGTGTAGTAAGGATCCTGTTTATTTTATTACTAACTATATCCAGATCATCTCTCTTGATCTAGGTCTAGTGCCATTTACATTGTATCCGTTTCAAGCGGATATGGTTAATAAGTTTCACGACAATAGATTTAATATTGCAAAACTACCACGACAGTCAGGTAAGTCAACAGTTGTTACTGCCTATCTGTTGTGGTATTCTATTTTTAATGACAACGTTAACGTAGCGATCCTTGCTAACAAGGCAGCGACTGCTCGTGAGATGTTGCAACGTCTACAATTATCATATGAAAACCTCCCCAAGTGGCTCCAACAAGGAGTCGTCAACTGGAACAGAGGATCACTGGAATTGGAGAATGGAAGTAAGATCATGGCTGCATCTACTTCTGCTTCTGCTGTTAGGGGTATGTCGTTTAATATTATATTTCTCGATGAATTCGCCTTTATTCCAACTCATATTGCTGATGAGTTTTTTAGCTCTGTTTATCCAACTATATCCTCTGGTAAATCTACCAAGGTAATTATCATCTCCACACCTAAGGGGATGAATATGTTTTACAAACTCTGGCATGATGCAGAGTTGAAGAGAAATGAATATGTAACTACAGAAGTGCACTGGTCTGAAGTGCCAGGTCGAGATGCTTTGTGGCGAGAGCAAACTATTGCCAACACATCTGAAGAGCAGTTTAACCAAGAATTTGAATGTGAGTTTCTAGGATCTGTAAATACATTGATTACGTCAACTAAGTTAAAGATCATGACGTATGAAGATCCTATTACATCTAACTCAGGACTTGATGTATACGAGGCACCTATTGAAGATCACACATATGTGATGACAGTTGACGTGGCACGAGGTCTGACTAAGGACTATTCAGCGTTTCTAGTATTTGATACGACGACTATTCCCTATCGGATCGTGGCAAAGTATAGGAATAATATAATTAAACCTATGCTATTTCCTAATATCATACATCAGGTTGCAGTGAATTATAACCATGCGTATATTATGGCAGAGGTAAATGATATTGGCGGGCAGGTTGCGGACATATTACAGTATGATCTTGAGTATGATAATCTTCTTATGTGTGCTATGCGGGGAAGAGCAGGACAGGTTGTGGGGCAAGGATTCTCAGGGAGTAAGACACAATTAGGAGTCAAGATGAGCACCACTGTTAAGAAGACTGGGTGTTCTAATATGAAGACACTAATTGAAACAGACAAACTAATCTTCCAAGATTATGATATAATAGCAGAGTTAACTACATTCATACAGAAAGGTCAAGCATGGGAAGCGGAAGACGGTTGTAATGACGACCTTGCCATGTGTATTGTTATCTTTAGTTGGTTAGCAACATCTGATTATTTTAGAGAGTTGCACGACAATGACGTTAGAGCACGTCTGTATCAAGAGCAGAAAGAGCAGATTGAAGCAGACATGGCACCCTTTGGTTTCGTTGATGACGGACTGAATGAGGAAACTTTCGTTGACAAAGAGGGCGATGTATGGCATACTGATGAATACGGCGACAGAGCCTACATGTGGGAATTCCGATGATTTTTATTTCTTGTCCACCAGTGTATACATTACCTGGCACATGGACAAAGTGTGACGCACTTATACCTCACGCAAACTATGACCCAAACTTTACGTTTCCAATATCAGTAGCAGTATTTACTGTGCTGTTGGCAGGTTTTGGAGTCTATAGAGGATTCTTTGCTAATAAAGGATTGTCAGATCCTTGGGATGATCATGACGATTGATACCCAAGGTATGTCATATGGCAGTAAAGAGAGTGGTAAATCACTCGAAGAGCAACGTGCTGCTATTCCTCCCTTGAAGGTAAACAAACTTAATCTTATATCTGACTCACTAAAGGTAGAGTTAAAACAACTCATCAATGAAGTGTTAGATGAGAGAGAGCATCAGAAAAAACTAGAAGGTCCTTATGACTTTCCAGAAGAATGACTAAAAGAGTTTACAAAGGTATGACTGCTAACAAACTTCCTGTTTTTACTGAGGAAGAAATGGAATGCATTAGAGTGTGTGTAGCAAACGCACCTATACCTTATGACATATCTAAGAAGAAAATACCTGGTGACATCCTACAGAAGATAGGACAACCTACCAGAGAAAAACACGAAGGTATGCCGACTATCGAATGCGACTTAACCAAGTATGATTACAAGCTTATGGACAGCACAGATACTGTTGCCAAGCAACAGACTGCAGAAAGTTAAATTTAAGTGTCCCTCTAATCTGAGAGAGGATGCATTACAAACAGTCAAATCGATCTATGGTGTCGATGACGTGAGACAACTAACTAGAGTATGGAATTAACACAAGACATTATTGACCAGATACAAGAAGCAATGCTTCATACCAAGAAAGATGGTAGTATCAACTGGAAAGATGGAGATGAAATAGAAGTGCAGTTAGCAGGGACGTTTGCTGCTGATAGATTTATCGTCATCAAAAACAAATCTAAGAATCCTGTTGTACCTGCTGCCAAACATCCTTATTATGATTATGAAAAGAATGTCTTTACTGAAGATGGTAGAGAAAACTACATGAAGGAGTGGATGAAGCAAGAGGGGGAGAAATGATTTTTAAAATTGGATTCCTCATCATGTTTTTTAACGAAGGTTTCGTTATGATGAGACATGTATCACCTTTCTTTGCTAGACTAAGAGATAAGGTTATCAAGAAGTTGGGTGAGAATATATGGTATAGACTGCATGGCACTCTAGACTATCTCTGGATGGGTCTAGTAACACTAGGGTTGATTGTAAATCCTAATAGGATGGCACATTTCATAGCACTGTGTGTGTTTTGGTTGGGTGCATTTATGATTAGCACTGTGTGTGTTTTGGTTGGGTGCATTTATGATTTTCTATCTGCCACGTTGGATCATGATGGATATTAAGAGTAAGCAGGGGCACAATGATTGAGACATTCTTAGGATCAGCAGCACAAACACTTTTTGTCTTGGTAATCTTCACTGCAGGTGTAGTGTTTGGATACTGGGCAAGAAAGAATGAAGAATGATTTAGAGTTAGAGCATCTACTATTTGTAGACCGTCAGTGTAGGAGATGTCTTAGGACGTTTGACCTCATTGACGGTTTTTATTGGACTAGGAGAGACAGAGGACATATACCATCCGCATATTCATATGAGTGTAAGGAATGCACAGTTAATAGAATTAGGAAGAATAGAAAGAAAAAAATCAAACGTAAAGAATGTGACTATCCTGACTGGTAGTATGCTCACGTCACGTTTCCCCTCTGAAAACATGAGTTTTTCTAAATACTAATAGCATCCGTATTGACCCGTTCTAGGAGTATACAAACATGGCATCAACGCAGCTTTCACCAGGTGTTGTTGTACTGGAAAGAGATCTAACTAACGTTGTTAACGCTACAGTAGATAATGTAGCATCACTCGTTGGTAGTTTTGAAAAAGGACCAGTAGAGCAAATTACCTCGGTAACTAGTGAGAAAGAGCTTCTCGCAATATTTGGTAGACCAAATAACTCAAACTTTGAGTATTGGTTTAGTGCAGCACAATACCTTCTTTATGGTGGCACCATGAAGATTGTCCGTGCAATGAGCAACTCACTTAAGAATGCCATTGACACAGCACAGTTTACTAATACTACATTCAGTGCTACTGATACAACTCTAACGGTTACTTCTACAACAGACTTTGACGTTGCAGACCTTTTATTGATCGACGCTGAAATCGTATCAGTCGGATCTGTAAACGGAAACGATGCGGTTGTTACTCGTGGACAACTACAGACATCTGGAGTTTCACACGCAGCAGGATCACAAGTTACACTGATTGAAACAGCAGGATCTACTTCAACAGTTAACGAAGGCGGGACATTCACTGACTCAGATACAACATTATCGGTTGCTTCAGTTGCTACTCTTGGTGCAGGTACTAACTCATACATCAGAATTGACGATGAAATCCTTCAAGTCTCAGCTGTCGTAGGTAACGACCTAACTGTGACTCGTGCAGCATTAAGCACTACTGCAGCAGCACACACTGATGGATCAACAATCACACTCCTAACTGTCTCAAGTAATAAGACAACAATTAATGAGCAAACATCTACAGGTGTTACTTCTCCATTAATTAAGAATCTTGACGCTTACGAGTCAACAGTTAAAGATGCTTCTAACAACTGGAAGTGGGCAGGCAAAACAGCAGGCACACACGGAAACAGTCTTAGAGTTGTAATGACTGACGCAGGTGCAGACCAAGTGCTATATTGTGCACAACCAGGATCTGCTGAGTGGGCATTTACAACAGGTGCGGAGATTTCTTACTCTGCTGCTAACATCTACGGTAAAGTTTATTCTTACACTGTAGTGCTTACACTTGAAGAGAATGCAACTCTAGTTGGTAACTTCGTTGCTTCTAACTTCTACACTGGTCTTTCTGGTAACATCACTGGTGGTATCGTTGCATACGACAAAGAGACACAGAAAGTTGAAATCAGTGTTGATGGCACTGCATCAGACTACTGGGAAGTTGGCGACACAATTACTGAGTTGGCAAACAACGGTGGATCACCTGGATCTGCAACTGGCACATCAGGTAAGATTGCATCTATCTCAAGAGAATTAAGAGTATCTCTAAACAAAACATCACCTCTATTCCAAGCAAACCAAGTTGTTGTTGACGGAAACGCTGCTAACGTATCTGCTATCGCAGTCGGTAGTGACTATGAGTCAAGAATGTATGGTTACAACGAGAAGTGGATCAACATCGCTCCTCGTCCTTCTACATCTGCATGGGCAGATGACCGTGGTGGATACAGAGATCTACTACACGTACTTGTCTTAGATGGCGACGGTGCACTAACAGGCACACCAGGAGCACTTCTAGAGAAGTTTACAAACCTTTCAAAAGCATCAGACGCTAAGTCACCACAAGGTGAGTCACTATACTACGTCGATGTTTTGATGAATCAATCCTCCTATATTTACTGGGGATCTCACGAATCTGCTAACATCTTTGACCGCTCAGGCACAGCCGACGGATCATGGGGTGGAAGCGTAACTAACCGTGACTTTGACTTGATCAAGGCAGACGCTGCACTTTACGGTGGAGACAACATTACTGGTCTTGATCCAAATAGTATTCCTGTTATCGGGACTAAGAATAACGGCACCATCAAGTATCACCTACAAGGTGGAGTAGATGGATACACTGTTGACAGACCTTCACTTCTTTCTGGATATGATTTATTCGGAGACGCTGAAACTGAGGAAGTAGATTACGTCCTCATGGGTCCTTCAATGAGCAACCTAAGTGATACAATCGCTAAGGCACAGAAGGTTATCGATATTGCAAGCACTCGTAAAGATTGCATGGCATTCATCTCACCTTACAGAGGTGACGTGATCGGAATCTCTTCCACTACAGATATTGTTGACAAGACTATTAGTTTCTTTGATCAACTATCATCTAGCTCATACGCAGTATTTGACAATAACTACAAATACATCTATGACCGTTACAACGATGTCTATCGTTACATTCCATGTAATGCTGACGTTGCAGGTCTAACACTTAGCACAACTCTAAATCAGGAGCCATGGTTCTCACCTGCAGGTTTCAATAGAGGTCAACTTCGTAACGCAGTTAAACTTGCTTACTCACCTCTAAAGGATCACAGAGACAGACTATACGCTGCTAGAGTCAACCCAGTTGTTGCATTCCCTGGCGAAGGAATCGTCCTCTTCGGAGACAAGACTGCACTAGCATATCAGTCTGCATTCGATAGAATCAACGTAAGACGCCTCTTCTTAGTATTAGAAGGAGCAATCGCACAGGCTGCTAAGACACAACTTTTTGAATTGAATGACGAGTTTACTCGCCAAGGTTTCAAGAATATCGTAGAACCTTTCATGAGATCCGTACAATCACGTCGTGGTGTTACTGATTTCTTGGTTGTATGTGACAGCACAAACAACCCACCTGAGTCTATTGACAGAGGTGAATTCTACGCAGAGATCTTCATCAAACCTACTAGATCTATTAACTTCATCACACTTACATTTACAGCAACAAGGACAGGGGCTAGTTTCTCTGAGGTTGCAACCTAAGTAAACCGTGCTACGACTTCGTAGTCAATTCACAAAAATAGGAGACATTTAAAATGGCAATTAATAACGTCGAAGGGGGGCAGATTAACTCTCCTATTTTCGACTTTAGAAATAAGATTGGGGATCTTGCCCGCCCTAATCTCTTCCAAGTAGAGTTAACTTTCCCTCAACTTACAGGCACTGCAAACATCGGAGGAAGCGGTGGTGCAGCAGACGCAGCAGAAACAGAAGCAGCAAGTGCACCTTTCGGTGGAAACCTTGCAACACTTCTAGTTAAAGCAGCAAACATTCCCGCATCTACTGTTGGTGTAATTGAAGTTCCTTACAGAGGAAGGACAATTAAAATCGCAGGAGACAGGACATTCGAGCCATGGACAGTTACAGTCCTTAACGACGCTAACTTCGTGATTAGAAATCAGTTGGAGAATTGGTCTACACAGATCCAAGCACTACAACAAAACTTCCAGTCATTTGATTCACCTGCTAACTATCAAACTGCAGCGATCGTCCGTCAGTATGACAGACAATCTGAGCAAACTAGAGCATACAAGTTTGAAGGTATCTGGCCAAGTAACATCTCAGCAATCGATCTTGCATGGGATAGCAACGATACACCAGAAGAATACACAGTTGAGTTTCAGGTTCAGTACTGGACTTATGCGTCAGACGTTAACGCAGCACACCACGTTCCTAAAAACTAGTTTTTGGAAGTCGCTAAATAACTATAACCTAGTTACATTTTTGAATGGCACAATTATTTGGTTATTCTCTTGATCGCAAGAAGAAGGGCTCTGGGAAGATTAATCCCAAGGGTCCTTCTTTCGTGCGTAAAGATAGTGAAGATGCTGCCGAACCTATTGTAGCAGGTGGTTATTTCGGACAGTACGTGGACTTTGGTGACAAAGAGTCATCTAAAGGCACGGAAATGGATCTCATTGGTAGATATCGTGAGATGAGTTTGCACCCAGAAGCGGATGCTGCTATCAACGATATTGTAAATGAGGCTATAGCTGGCGAGTTGGATGATCATCCTATTGACATTGAGTTGTCACACCTGCAGGCAAGCGATTCTTTGAAGAAAAGAATCAGAGAGGAGTTTGAAAACGTCCTTTCTCTATTAGATTTTGATAGAAGAGCATACGATATATTCCGTAGATGGTATATCGATGGTAGACTTTTCTACCACAAGATGATTAATCCCGAGAAACCTTCTGAAGGTATTACGGAATTAAGATACATCGACCCTCGTAAAATCAAAAAGGTTGTTGAATTTGACAGAGGTAAAGGTGCATCAGGTCTAGCAAACGGACCTGGCGATCCACAGGGAGACTCCTTAGTCCCTAAATCTCTAGAGTATTACATATATGCTCCTAAAGGATTGCGTGGATTTGAAAATAAAGGTGTAAAGATTGCACCTGACGCGATCACCTATGTCCACTCTGGTAAGAGGGACATGAATAGAAATATTGTCTTATCTCATCTACATAAGTCAATCAAGGCACTCAATCAACTTAGAATGATTGAGGATTCTCTGGTTATCTATCGTCTATCCAGAGCACCCGAAAGAAGAATCTTCTATATCGATGTAGGAAATTTACCTAAACAAAAAGCAGAGCAATATCTCCGCGAGGTAATGAGTCGATACAGAAACAAACTAGTGTATAACGCAGACACTGGGGAGATTCGAGACGACAAGAAATTCATGTCTATGCTAGAAGATTTCTGGCTACCAAGACGTGAAGGGGGCAGAGGCACAGAGATCTCTACACTACCAGGTGGACAAAACCTAGGTGAGTTGGAGGATGTAAAGTATTTCCAAAAGAAACTTTACCGCTCACTTAACGTCCCCGAGTCTAGATTAGAATCAGACAACACCTTCAACGTTGGTAGATCCGCAGAGATCACCAGAGATGAAGTTAAATTCCAAAAATTCATAGTCAGACTCCGCAAAAGATTTAGCGATCTTTTCAGTGATCTACTTAAAACCCAACTAGTCCTTAAAGGAGTTATTTCCTTAGAGGAATGGGATGACATGAAGGAGCATATCCAATACGATTACGTTGCAGATAACTACTTCTCAGAGCTTAAAGCACAGGAAATCTTAACAGAAAGACTTGCTTTACTACAACAAATGGATCCTTTTGCGGGCAAATACTTCTCACTTGAATATCTAAGACGTCAAATTCTCCGTCAAACAGAGAATGAATTCAACGAAATAGATGAGCAAATGGCAGAAGAGATAAAAGCAGGAATGTTAGTCTCTCCAGTGCAAATGCAGCAACTAGAATTGCAGCAAATGGAGATGGCATTACAACCCCCAGAGCCTCCTGCAGAGGAGCAAGGGATAGATCCCGCAGACTATGAGCAAGGAAATATATAAATAACTACATATTTTATTATTGTTATGCCTACTCAAGCAGCCCTAGATATTGTTAACGCACTTTTCTCAGGAAAGAAAGACGTAAGTGATTACGTTGCAACTGGAATGAAAGATGCTGCAGTAGACTCTATCGATGCTAGAAAAGCAGAGGTTGGTAAAACTATTCTTGCTCCTGAGCCTCCCGAAGTGGAAGAGCCAGAAGCGGAAAGTCAACCAGAAACACCTCAAGCGTCAACTGAGACTGAAACTGAAGTAACACCAGAGGAATCAAAAGATGAAACTGATCAGGGAGGAAATTGAAACCGCTAAGGTTTTAATCACCGAAGGAAAAGATGGAAAGAAAAGACACTTCATAGAAGGTGTGTTTCTTCAAGGTGCGATCAAGAATCGTAATGGTCGTATGTATCCTATCCCCACACTTCAGAGAGAAGTTGATAAATATAACGAATCTTATATTAAGAAAGGACGTGCACTAGGAGAGTTGGGTCATCCAGACGGACCGACTATCAACCTCGACCGCGTGTCACATCTAATCACATCCCTTAAAAATGAGGGAAATAATTTTGTTGGAAAAGCGAGAATCCTCGACACTCCTATGGGTAACATTGCTAAGAATCTTCTAGACGAAGGTGTAAAACTTGGCGTTTCCTCTAGAGGACTGGGGACTATCAAAGAAGAAAATGGTATGAAAGTCGTAATGGATGACTTCATGCTTGCAACTGCTGCTGATATTGTTGCTGATCCTTCCGCACCTGATGCTTTTGTAGATGGTATCATGGAAGGAAAAGAATGGATCTATGCAAATGGAGCCGTCACAGAGCAAACAATCGAGCAAATCAAACATAGAATTGATAATGCAGAGAGGTCACAAATGGAGGAAAGGAAGCTTTCCGCGTTTAATGACTATCTTCAAAGTTTCTAATATATAAATAACTATAGCAATTACCGCCCTTTGTACACTTAGGAGACCATGATGTCTAAAATTGATAAAAAATCACTGGATGAAAACGCTGTGACAGCGAATGCGAAACCAGCTGATCCTATGCCAAAATCTGAAGCAGGCACACCAGGTCAACCTGGTTACCAAGATCTTGGTGGACCTACACCTATGAATTCCAAACCTGATGATGACTCTAACAAGTACAAAACAGGTGGCGGACCTACTGCAACACCTCCTGCAACTAAACCATCTGATGCAAGTGGACAAACAGTAGATTCAATGAAGGGCGATGTTAAAGCGGGACATGAGCCTGAAGGTGAAGTAATTGCTGAGGACGAGAGCGAGAAGGAAGTGATCGAAGTAGATCTTTCTGCAGACGTTCAAGCCCTAACAGAAGGCGAAGACCTAAGTGAAGAATTCAAAGAGAAAGCAAAGACTATCTTTGAAGCAGCGGTCGTATCTCGTCTAAACGAAGAACTAGGACGCATGCATGATGAGTATGCAAAAGTCTTAGAAGAAGAAATTGAAAAAGTCAAGTCTGACCTTGCAGAAAAGGTTGACGACTACCTCTCATATTCAGTTAAAAACTGGATCGATACCAACTCCCTTGCTATTGAGCACGGTATCAAGAATGAGATGGCAGAAAACGTCCTTGACGGAATCAAAAAAGTTTTCGTGGAGAATCATATTGAGCTCCCCGAAGAGAAGCTTGATTTAGTAGATGAAATGACATCTCAACTAGATCAAATGGAAACAAAGCTCAACCAGTCAATCGAAGAGAACGTTACTCTTAACAAAGAGATTGGCACCTACATTAAGAATGGGATTGTGAATGAAGCGTCCGAGGGTTTGACCCTTTCGCAACGCGAAAAATTGTCTGCTCTCGCAGAGGCTGTTGAGTTTAATGATGCTGAGAGTTACAGAAAGCAAATTGATACACTCAGGGAATCTTATTTCTCATCTAAGTCACCAGAAGCTGCAACTGCACCTTCCGCTGATGTTGATGTAGAAAACGTAGAACCTATTAATGAGGGTATGGATGCTTATGTAAAAGCTCTCTCCCGTTGGTCCAAATAATTAACCCATTTTCCTAATAGAGGTATAACCAAAATGTTCAATTCTGAGCATCTACAGGAGAAGTGGTCACCTATTCTTACACATGGCGATCTCCCAGAGATTAGCGATAACTATAGAAAGGCAGTGACTGCAGTCCTCCTTGAGAACCAAGAGAAATTTATTAAGGAAGAAGCTGGTGTATTGACCGAAGCCGCTCCTACTATGTCTGCTGGTACAGCAGGTTTCAGTGGTAGTAGCACAGCTACAGGTCCAGTCGCAGGTTTCGACCCAGTTCTCATTTCATTGATCAGAAGATCAATGCCTAAGTTGATCGCTTACGATATCGCAGGCGTACAACCAATGACAGGTCCTACAGGACTTATTTTCGCAATGAGATCACGCTACGGCACAAACCGTACAGCAGGATCAGAAGCATTCTTCAACGAAGCAGACGCAGAATTCTCTGGAGAGAACGCAGCATCTGACCTCGGACAGTCTGCACAATCAGGAAGCAACCCTGGTCTTCTTAACGACTCTGGTACATATACTACTAACACTGGTATGACCACAGCTCAGGCAGAAGCATTGGGTGATGCATCTGGTAACCAGTTCGCTGAGATGAACTTCAGCATTGAGAAAGTTACTGTGACTGCGAAGTCCAGAGCACTCAAGGCAGAGTATTCTCTAGAATTGGCACAAGACCTTAAGGCAGTTCACGGTTTAGACGCTGAGTCTGAATTGGCAAACATTCTTTCAACAGAAGTACTTGCTGAAATCAACCGTGAAGTTGTAAGATCTGTATACAAAGTCGCAAGACCTGGTGCACAGAATAACACAGCAACTGCAGGTGTATTTGACCTAGACGTTGACTCCAACGGTAGATGGTCAGTTGAGAAGTTTAAAGGTCTTCTATTCCAGATCGAAAGAGATATGAATGCTATCGGGCATGAAACTCGTCGTGGGAAGGGTAACATCCTCATCTGCTCAGCAGACGTGGCTAGTGCTCTATCAATGGCAGGTGTGCTTGATTACACTCCAGCTCTTGCAGGAAACAGTAACTTGCTTCCAGATGATAACAGCAGCACTCTTGCTGGTACATTGAATGGTAGAATCAAGGTTTATGTTGATCCATATTCAGCAAACGTAAGTGACAGACACTTCTACGTTGGTGGATACAAAGGATCATCTGCATATGATGCAGGAATCTTCTACTGTCCTTATGTCCCACTACAGATGGTCAGAGCTGTGGGTCAGGATACATTCCAGCCAAAAATCGGGTTTAAGACTCGTTATGGCATGGTTGCTAACCCATTTGCTGAAGGCACAGACCAAGGTGGCGGAGATCTTGATCCTAACAAGAACCGTTACTACAGACGTGTGCTCGTTGACAACCTAATGTAAATTGTCAGGATACATTGACTTGGGCAGGTCTAGCGACCTGCCTTTTTTATTAGGCAACATAAATACAGCAACTGACGAGATAGACATGGTAGCAGAGGTTACATACTACGTTATGCTCTTCCTTCTTTTAGGATTGTTTACCATTTACCTATTGCGTTTGGGTGCATAATATAGTAAGATATAAAAAACTTATCTAATATGCCCAGAAAAGATTTAGATCGACTTGATGATCTCATAGATGACATCGAGAAGATGAAAAACAAAATTACAGGAATTG
>Ga0209359_10000048_pt1 | contig 23715 bp, 22 predicted proteins | sample MarorgKNORR_S2LV_FD_188224 | JGI IMG/M metagenome (GOLD analysis project Ga0209359, IMG submission 188224) | Marine microbial communities from the Southern Atlantic Ocean, analyzing organic carbon cycling - Surface_A/KNORR_S2/LV (SPAdes) (version 2) | ecosystem: Environmental > Aquatic > Marine... | reverse complement strand
GGTAAACGCGAGAACATATTCAATTCTTAAAAACACACAAAAGATATTAGATAAAAAAGACCCTGAAGAATACCACTACCATTACCTGTCAGATAAAATATCAATGTTTTTATCTGGTGAACTAGAAGTTAATGATTTAGAAGAGTTAAAGCCTCCCGACGGATCACCTATTGGATCACACGATCATACGCTTTCTTCTTGTAGTAGTGAATTATAATTTTTCTTCATGAAGAGCCGTACCTGTCCCATCGACAATAAGCTTATTATTCATATCTAAAATTTGTGTTTTAAATATACCAAAGTGTTTTTCCTGAATGATTTTAATTAACTCCACATATACCTTATATTCCTTGTCAGGGTAGAGAGGTCTTTTAAAGCTCAGGTTTTGGTTTACATGAATAGACCCATGGCCAGGAAACTTTGTTCCCATAACTTTTCCAAATGAGGTTACGGAAAATAATCCATGTACAACCCTTCTTTTGAACCTTGTTTTTGCTGCGAAATCTTTATCAATATGTAATGGGTTTTTGTCTCCACTAAGCTCGGCGAACTTGTTAACCATATCTTGAGTTATGATAAAATTTTCTGAGTAATTATCTCCAATTTTTAATTTCATGATAAGTTTTGATTTATAGTTTCAAAGTTTTTTTTTGATGAAGTTATCATGCTCGGAAATATAGAGGCTATTGTTGATATTGTCAAGACTATTGAGGTTATCAATACTAAGTCAATGACTTTAACTTGAATCGGGTACGCACTTATAATTGAGTTTGGTAAATTTATTTTTACAAACCCTGTCTCGTGTTGTATTAAAGAAATAATTACACCCACAAAGAGCCCTATTATAATTCCACTTAGACCAATTAAAACTCCCTGCAATATAAAAGCGTACCTTACTGTTTTCTTTTTAATACCTAGAGAATACATCACCGATATATCTTTCTTTTTTTCAACGGACATCATAATTAGAAGAAAAAAGATATTTAGAGAGCTTAAGACTAATATCATTGAAAATATTGCGTAAACAACAAGCTTTTCTGTTTCTAATATTTTATATAACCCACCCCTAATTTCTGAAAAGCTTAACACCTTCAATTCCTTACCAATTACTTTTTTTATATCATCTTTTGATTTATTTACTTGATTGATATCTTTAAGTTTAATCTCGTACCCACTTATCATATTTTCTTTATTAAATATATTTTGTGCTGTACTAAGAGAAGTAAAAATGTAATTACTATCGAAATTATTTTCTATTGCAAATACACCCACAACATTTAATTTATTTTTTTGATAAATTTTTGAGTTTAGCATTTGAGGGGTAATTTTAATCGAATCGTTAAGAACAAAAGCGGTTATACTTTCAAAGTTGGAGTTTGTGTTAATTCCTAAACCATACTTTATACCCCTGCCAATAATCGTATTTTTTGATTTTTGATTAAAAAGGTTAAACTCACCCTCTGTAAGATTATTAACAACCCTTCCTTGATTGATAAACGTTTTGTCTACACCTTTAATGAAAGAGACCACTTCCTTTCCGTTGTTCTGAAGCAAGCTCTTATTCTCAATAAATGGAGTGATAACATCAACATTATTGATAGTATAGATTTCATTAGCTAATTCATTTCTTATGTACGACCCATCACTACTTATTATCTTTAAATCAGGATCGAAGTCTCTATAAATAGACTTTAAACTTTCTTCTAATCCGTTAAAAACAGATAAAATTATTATCATTGCAGCTGTCCCTACAGCCAAGCTCGCAATAGAAAAGATTGACAAGAAATTAATAAATGTTTTGTTTTTTTTTGAAAAAATATACTTGCTCGCAATCTTTAATGGGATGTACATTTTATTTTTTCGAGGAAGTATTAAGATCAGATAGTATCTTATTAATTCTTGATGCTTCGTGTTCAGTGCTATCTATAATAAATTTTATGTCTGGTATTTTTCTAATTTTTTTACCTATAGATCTAGAGATATAGTTTTTAATATCTTTTTTTCTTTCATACATCACTTTTTCAACAAAATCTGACTTTGAGTTGTCAAGCGCACTAATATATATTAATGCAATGCTAAGATCGGGTGAAAGCTTAATTCCCATTATGGTTACAAACTCTTTTTTTAGAAATGACTTTCCTTCTCTAATTAAATACTCATTGATAACTTGGTGTATGAGGGTCTCGTGTCTCTCAATTCTATGTCTTTTCATAAGTCTAAATCTATCTTTTCTACTCTTGTTTTGTGTCTGCCCCCCTCAAATTTTGATTGAAAAAAATTATCTAAAATTTTTTTTTGAATCTCATCAGATATGAACCTTGCTGGTATACAAATTATGTTTGCATCGTTGTGTGTTGCAGCTAATTTTGCCGTCTCTTCATTCCAGCATATAGCTGCCCTAATTCCCTTGTGTTTATTAGCTGTTATGGCAACACCATTAGCGCTACCACAAACCAAAACACCTCTATTTTTAACGTCTTTTTGTACCTCTTTAGCCACAGCATGTGCGAAGTCTGGGTAGTCCACGGAGTTGCAGTTATCAGTTCCTAAATCTTTGAAGTCAATGTTATTATTTTTCAAATACGCCTTAACACTTATCTTATGGTCATATCCCGCATGGTCACAGCCTATTATTACTTTCATTAGAATTATTTTTTTACTTTGCCTGATATTAATATACTGATTTCATATAATCCCACCAAAGGTAGCGCCATAACAATTTGACTAAAAGGGTCAGGTGGTGTTAACATAGCACCAAAAACCAGTATTACAACTATTGCATGTTTCCTGTAGCTTCTTAAGATTTCTTTATTTACCACACCAGCTTTTGTAAGAAATAAAATTATCATAGGTAATTGAAAAAGAATACCAGAAGCAAGAACAAGTGTAGTGATAGTCCCAACGTATGATATTATATCAAATTCATTGAGAATAGATGGGTCAAGCTGGTAATTAGCTAAAAAGTTAATAGAAATAGGTGTTAATACAAAGTAACCAAAGAATACACCTATAAAAAATAATAAAGAGACATAGAATGTCGCTCCTTTAGCAGCTTTCCTTTCATTTGGGTAAAGCCCTGGCGATATAAATTTCCAAAACTCCCAGAAAGCGTAGGGGAATGCACAGATTATACCTATTACAAAAGAAGACGAAATGTGCATCATAAATTGACCAGCCATCTGCCTGCTTTGTATTATGAATGGTAACTCACTTATACAAAAAGATGAAACGCCAATATTTGTGCCAAGATCACAAAGGACTTTGTATGTCCAAAAATCACTCTTTGAGGGACCCAATAAGATAATTCCAAAAACTATATCTTTTGAGATGAAAGCTATTATTGCAAAAAAGAGAATTGATCCGATAGATCTTATCAGGTGCCATCTTAATTCTTCAAGATGATCTAGAAAAGACATTTCTTTTTCAGTACTCATTTCTTATGCAATGGAAATTTTTCTGCCCATCCATTTACTTCTTTTTTAACTCCTAAAAAGTCTTTATTAATTAATGCTTTATCTATAAAGTCCACAATTTTTACCATATCAACCTCATTCATACCTCTTGATGTAACTGCCGCTGTACCTATTCTCATACCTGAAGTGACGAATGGGGATTGGGTATCAAAAGGCACCATATTTTTATTGATAGTTATGTCTGCTTTTCCAAGGTTTTCTTCAGCTTCTTTACCTGTAATTTCTTTATTTCTTAAGTCAATAAGCATAAGGTGATTGTCGGTCCCCCCAGAGATTATTTGATAGTCTCTGCTAATAAACTCTTTAGCCATAGCGGACGCATTTTTCTTAACTTGAATAACGTAGTTTAGATAATCTTCAGACAATGCTTCTTTAAAAGCAACTGCTTTTGCTGCTATTATATGCTCTAGAGGCCCCCCTTGCGTTCCAGGAAAAACGCCTGAATCAAGCAATGTGGAAACTTTTTTAATTACACCTTTAGGAGTTTTAAATCCAAAAGGATTATCAAAATCTTCACGCATCATTATAATACCACCCCTTGGCCCTCTAAGCGTTTTGTGTGTAGTAGATGTTACTACATGACAATGGTTTAACGGATCATTTAGTAGACCCCTTGAAATTAATCCAGAGGGATGAGCGATGTCAGCTAACAAGAAGGCATTTATTTTGTCGGCAACTTCTCGGATTCTTTTGTAGTCCCAGTCTCTGCTGTATGAAGATGCTCCACATATTATCATTTTAGGTTTTTCTTTTAGCGCGGTCTCCTCTAAAGTATTATAATCAATAAGGCCGTCCTCTTTATTTACTCCATAAAAAAATGATTTATATATTTTTCCAGAAAAATTTACTGTTGAACCATGGGTTAGGTGTCCCCCATGAGCCAGGTCAAAACCTAAAATCTTATCACCAGGGTTTAGCAGTGCAAGCATAACAGCAGCATTTGCTTGTGCTCCTGAATGTGGCTGTACGTTTACCCATGATGCATCAAATAAGTTTTTTAGTCTTTCTCTACAGAGGTCTTCTATTTCATCAACGACTACACAGCCGCCATAATATCTTTTTCCTGGTAAACCTTCCGCATATTTGTTAGTAAGTATACTTCCAGACGCAGCCATCACCTCTTCAGATGCATAGTTTTCAGATGCGATAAGTTCTATACCTTCAGTTTGTCTCTTCTTTTCTAGGTTTATAAGATTAAATAGTTTTTTATCTTCCATAATGCTGTAATTATTCTTTATTTTAGGAATATAATTCGTAATTTTTAAAAAAATAAATTATTTCTCAAAAGTAATGAACATTGAAGAATTAAGAATAAAAATAGACAAAATTGACTCTGAAATTCTTAAACTTTTAAACGAGAGGATGGATGTAGTACACCAGGTCGGTGTCATAAAGTCTGCTGCCAATGAGAGTGTTTACAGACCAGAGCGAGAGAAAGAAATTATTGAGAGGTTAGTAGATTTGAGTAAAGGCAGGATGAAGAAGGAATCTATAAGACCTATTTTCCAAGAGATTTTTGCTACAGCACGAAATATAGAGTTACCCGAAAGAATATCATTTTTAGGGCCGGAGGGTAGCTTTACCCATCAGGCAGCTGAAAGTAACTTTGGCTCAACCAGTAAGTATCTATCGCTTAACTCAATAAGTGCAGTTTTTGATTCAGTCCAAAACAATCAGGCTAAATATGGCATAATACCTTTAGAAAATAACCAGGAAGGTATAGTTCAAGAAACGATTGACTTGCTAGGGATAAGTAAACTTAAAATAATAGCTGAGCTTCCTATGTCTATAAGTTTATCTTTCTCAACGAGAGCAGACGATGTGAAAAATATTAAAAAAATATATTCTAAGGATATTGCCTTCAAGCAATGTAAAGACTTTATCGATAATTACTTTGATGAAGACATTGAGCTTATTCCCGTAAATAGCACAAGCGCAGCAGTTAAGTTTGCTGACGCTGATATTAAATCGGCAGCAATCTGTTCAAGGTTTGCCTCTGTTCAGAGAAACGTTCCGATACTATTTGACAATATTGAGGACTCAAAAAATAATCATACGAGGTTCGTCGTCCTCTCATCATCAGAAAATATAGTTAAGTCTAAAAAAGATAAAACATCTATACTAGTTAACTTGACGGATGGACACGGAGTCCTAGCAAAATTCCTTCAGGAGTTTCACGACGCAAAAATAAATCTAACTAAGTTGGATAGTAGGCCAGCCAAAAAAGGTGTGGACTTCAAATACATATTTTATATCGATTTTGAGGGGCACTATCTAGATTCAAACTTTCAAATTATCTATAAAAGGTATGAGGAAAACATTAAGCTACTTGGTAGTTATCCAAGGATGATCTAGTAACTTTTTGGCACCTCATATTTTCGCCATTTGTCAAGTAAGAAGGACATGTCTTCTGGTAATTTTGATTCAAAGTAAACTTCTTTATTTGTTGATGGATGTATAAAACCAAGACTTTTGGCATGGAGAGCTTGTCTTTCAATAATCCTGAAGCTATTCTCTACAAATCTCTTATAATTGGTAAATCTATTTCCTTTTACAATTAACTTTCCACCATATACTTTATCACAGAAGATGGGGTGTCCAATGTGTTTCATGTGAGCTCTTATCTGATGAGTTCTCCCCGTTTCAAGCTCACACTCTATTAGAGAGATGTAGTGAATCTTTTCAATCAACTTGTAATGTGTAATTGCCTTTTTGCCTAATGTATTATTAGCAAAGCCTTCTACCACTCTTCTGTCTTTGATTGACCGTCTTAAGTTAACATCAATCGTCCCTTCATTGTTTTCTGGGACACCCCAGACTATAGCCTGGTATTTTCGCTTTATGGTGTGATTAAAAAATTGATCGGCTAATGATGCCATAGACTTTTCATTCTTAGCAATTACTAGGAGACCGGAGGTGTCTTTATCTATTCTGTGTACCAACCCAGGCCTGCCCTCATTTCCTCTCATTTCTGGCAATCCCTTGAGATGGTATATAAGTGCGTTTACCAATGTTCCATCCCAGTTTTCATGAGCGGGATGAACAACCATCCCTGCTTTTTTATTTACAATTAAGATATCCTCGTCTTCATGTAAGATGTCTAATTCAATATTTTCTGGTTTAATTTCATCTGCTCTTTTCTCTCTATCCAAACTTACCTTTACCTTATCCAAAGGTTTAACTTTGTAACTAGGCTTAATTGGACCTTTATTAACTAAAACTTTTCCTGACTTAATTCCATCTTTAATTTTATTTCGTGTAACGTTTGGCATTTTATCAAAAAGAAATTTATCAATTCTAATTAAATCTTGGTTTTTGTCCACAACAAACATTACAACTTCTTTCTCTTTAGCCATTGTATTTTTTGGATTTTTCCCAATAATTGTTCATCTCTTCAAGAGTCATTTTTTTTAAACTTTTTTTATTTTCTTTTACTTCATCCTCCATGTACTGAAATCTTTTTATAAACTTTTTATTTGTGCTTTCAAGAGCTTCTTCGGGGTCTATATTTATAAATCTAGCCATATTTATAACTGAAAAGATGAGATCTCCTATTTCATCTTTTATTTTCTTTTTATTATTTTTTTTGTTTATCTCTTCCTTTAATTCTGAGAGTTCTTCATATATTTTTTTGACAACCTCTTCCTTATGATCCCAATCAAACCCAACGCTTTTTACTTTTTCTTGAATTCTCATAGACTTTGTCATCGCAGGCATACCACTCGGGATATTATTTAGTGTGCCCTTTTTTTTTCTTTTTTCTTGTTTGATCATCTCCCAACTTTCCTTTACTTCACTTTCCGTTCTTACACTTTTTTTACCGTAGACATGGGGGTGTCTCTCTATAAGTTTATCACTGAGTTTTTTGCTTATAGATTCTAAGTTGAAGCTTTTTTTTTCACTACCAATCTGTGCGTAAAAAATTATATGAAGTAAAAGGTCCCCTAACTCTTCTTCAATATTTTTATTATCTGTGTTTATTATAGCATCAGAAAGCTCATAAACTTCTTCGATAGTTAATGGCCTTAAACTTTTTATGGTTTGATTTCTGTCCCAGGGGCATTCTCTTCTAAGTTCTCTTATTATTTTGATTAAACTTTCAAGTTCTTTTATCTCTCTTTTCATTTGAATTAAAGAAAATACGTTTATTGATTAAAGATAAGCAACTGATTTAATAACTTTGCTTCATGATGGAAACAATAGTGGCAATTGTCCTCGTTGCATTTTTTTTCTTTGCACTTTCTCTCAGACTAGTTTTTATTAAAGGCGGAGAGTTTAAAGGAACCTGTGCATCCCAGAACCCATATCTTAATACAGAAGGTGAGGAGTGTGGTTATTGTGGAAAAACTGTCTCTCCAGGCTCAGACTGCAAAAAAGATTAAGAAATGGTCCTCATAAAATCAATCTCTGGGATAAGGGGAACACTAGAAAATATTCCTGGACAGTCTTTATCCGATTATGACATCAAGCAGTTTACCCTAGCCTATATCCAAGAGATCATCAGGAAGCAACCTTCAAATGTCATATTGGTTGGTAGAGATGCAAGAGAGTCTGGTGAGAGAATATCAAATATAATTAAAGAAGTTGTGAGTAACGAGGGTCTTGATGTAATAGATCTTGGCCTAGTTACTACCCCTACAATAGGGATAGGGGTCAAGAAATTAAATGCAGCCGGAGGTATAATGATATCTGCCAGCCATAATGATGAACGTTGGAATGCCCTTAAATTATTAAATTCTGATGGAGAGTTTTTACACCCTAAAGATGTTCAGTTGGTAATCAAAGAAGAAACAAGAGAGGCATCTCAAGGTCAAAATGTGGGAAACATATCGTCCTATGAAAAAGCTTTAGATGATCACATAAATATTGTGCTCTCTCAAGATTTTATTGATATTGATTCAATCAAGGCAAAATCTTTTTCTGTTGCTGTAGATGGCATAAACTCTGTTGGGGGAATTGCTGTACCTAGGTTTTTAGAGAGGATTGGAATAAATAAAATTCATAAGATTAATTGTGAGCCCGACGGTAAGTTCAATCATAATCCAGAACCTCTCCCAGAAAACATTACTCATATATGCTCAGAAATTAAAAAAGGAAATTTTGATTTTGGTGTTGTTGTGGACCCAGACGCAGACAGGCTATGTCTAGTTGATGAAAACGGCATTCCCTTTGGTGAGGAATATACCTTAGTAGCTGCAGCTGAATATGTTTTGTCTCACAATAAAGGCTCTTCCTCGTGTTCAAATTTATCCTCTTCTTTGGCATTAAAAAAAATAACAGAAGGTTATGGGGGCAAATATTATTCTTCAGCAGTAGGTGAAATTAATGTTGTAGAAAAGATGAAACAGAATAACTGCTTAGTTGGAGGTGAAGGAAATGGTGGTGTCATTTATCCACAGACACACTATGGGCGAGACTCGCTTATTGGATTAGCACTTATAATATCGTTGCTTGGTGAAAAAAACATTTCGCTTTCACAATTAAAAAAACAACTTCCAGAATACCATATATTTAAACAGAAAATGAGTTATTCTGGTAAATTATCTAAAGTTATAAGTGTTTTTAAAAGTTTATACCCAAAAGATCAAATAGACACTACCGATGGTATAAAAATAAACTTAATTGATTCTTGGGTACATATAAGAAAGTCAAATACCGAACCGGTTATAAGAGTTATCTCAGAAGCTCAATCTTTAAATTATGCAAAAAAAATATCTAAAGAAATAATATCTAAATTACACTTAATATGAATGTATATTTTGATAATGCCGCAACAACCCCTATCGATAGAGCAGTCTTAGATAAGATGTTACCTTACTTAGAAAATGGTTTTGGAAACCCCTCGTCAATTCATAAAAGAGGAAGAGAAATTAAGTCGGTTATTGAGAAGTCTAGAACCAAAATAGCAACACTTTTATCTTGTGAGCCTGGAGAGATATTCTTCACATCTGGTGGAACGGAAGCTGACAATATGTTTATCTTAAATACGGTAATTGAAAAGAAAATAGATACCATAATAACAACAAAACTTGAACATCATGCTGTCCTCCACTGTTGTGATTTTTTAGAAAAAACTTACAATAAAAATATTAAGTACATAGAGACGGATGGTAAGGGTATAATAGATCTTTCGCACCTTGAGAGTTTAGTTAAATCTAACCCTAATTCTTTGGTCTCTGTTATGCACGGAAACAATGAGATTGGAAACTTAAACGATATCAAAAGTATATCAAGAATTTGTCAGCAGTATGAGGTCATTTTACACTCAGATACAGTTCAGACAGTTGGTCATTATGATATCAATTTAAACGAATTAAATATCCATGGGATAGTGGGATCCGCTCACAAATTTCACGGTCCAAAAGGTGTCGGCTTTTTATATTTAAATAATAAGCACAAGATATCACCCTTTATTCATGGAGGTTCCCAAGAAAGAAATATGAGAGGAGGTACTGAGAACATCTATGGAATTGTTGGTTTGGCGGAAGCTCTCGAACTATCTATTTCGAATATGGAAAACCACTCAAAGAAAATAGAAAACATAAAATCATATATGATAGATGAACTCTGTAAAAATATTGATGGCGTTAAATTTAATGGCCAATCTTCTGAACTTGATAAAAGTTTATATACAGTTTTGAACGTGTCGATACCAAGTAGGAGTGACCAGCAAATGTTTTTGTTTAACCTTGATATTAATAATATTGCGGCTTCTGCGGGTAGTGCCTGCACTAGCGGATCTGAAATTGGCTCCCATGTATTGGCTGAGGTTAAAAAATATGAGGGACATGTACCTGTAAGGTTTTCATTTAGTAAGATGAATAATAAAGAGGAGGTTGACTACACAATCAAGAAATTGTGTGAAATATTAGATATTTAAAACGGGTGAGCAAGCCATATAAAAAATCCATAAATAGCATACCTTATAAATCTCGCCATTGAATAAAACAAATATTTATTTCTTTTAAAGCCTATTGCACCGATGACAGCACATGTTGCAGAGAACGGTAAAGGTGTTATCGCAGCCACCACAATAACTAACCAACCATAAGAATTTATTTTCCTTTCATATTTTCCAATTATGTTTTTCCTCATAAATTCATAAAGCCACGTTTTGTGTAAATATTTACCAAAAAGAAAAGCAACAAATCCAGCAATATAAGATATTACAGAGAACGAAATAACGTAAAACAAATATGATGATAAAGGTTTTGATGTAATAGCCCAGATCATAAATAATTCTGGTGGAATAACTCCCAGTATTACTTCAGACATGAAGAAAAGTATAAACACAAATGTAGAGGGGAGATCAAATGGAATTTGCTCTTTTAAACCTGACAAATCAAGGTAACTAAACGTTACTTTGTAGAAAATAATTGCAACCGCAAAGAATAATATTCCTCTTATAAAATTTTTAATAAAAAAGTATAACCTTACTTTATTTCTTCTTAGCATTTTAATTGGTAGTTAATTACCCTGAAAATATAAACTAATTATATATATTTTTGTTGAATGAAGAAAAAAATGTCACTTCAGGCAGATTCCATTCTAAAGTCTTACGGGCCTAAGACTGTTGTGAATAATGTTTCTATTAAAGTTAACCAAGGAGAGATTGTGGGGCTGTTAGGACCAAATGGAGCCGGTAAAACAACAACTTTTTATTCAATAGTTGGGTTAATAAAACCAGACGCAGGCTCTGTCTACCTTGGAGGGAAGGACATTACAAGTCTTCCAATGTACAAAAGAGCAAGAAACGGAATTGGATATCTTGCTCAGGAGGCATCGGTCTTTAGAAACCTTAGCGTGAGAGATAATATTTTAGCAGTATTAGAGCATCAGGGTATATCCAAAGAGGACCAAATAAATAAAGTTGATTTATTAATGAATGAATTTGGTCTTACAGAAATCAGCGATAGTATGGGGAAGGTTCTTTCGGGTGGGGAGAGAAGGAGAACAGAAATTGCGAGGGCTCTTGCTACTGATCCAAAGTTTATCCTTCTAGATGAGCCATTTGCGGGAGTTGACCCAATAGCTGTAGAGGAAATACAAAGTATCGTTAACTCTTTAAAGAAAAAGAATATAGGGATATTAATAACAGATCATAACGTAGATGAAACACTCTCAATAACAGACAGATCATACCTAATGTTTGAAGGAAAACTTTTAAAATCAGGGACCTCGGAAGAGTTGGCTTCCGATAAACAAGTTAGAAAACTATATTTAGGTCAGAGGTTTGAGTTAAAGAGAAAAATTTAGAATGGGTCTTGTTACTAAAATAACATCAGCTTTCCTGTCAAAAAGATTAAAGTCATTTACAGAAAGTAAGAAAAAAGCAGTTCATGATCAGGCTGATTTACTTAATAATTTATTAGAAAAAGGGTCAATAACAGATTATGGTAAACGCTATTATTTTAATAAAATAAGAGATCATGATTCTTTTTCAGCGCAGGTTCCGTTGGTTGAATATGAAGACTTTTCTGTAGAGATAAAAAAAGTTTTGAGAGGTGAAAAGAATGTTATTTGGCCAGATGCTATCAAGTGGGCTGCTATGTCTTCAGGTACTACAAATGATAAGAGTAAATTTATTCCTGTTAGTGACGTATCGCTAAAAAAAAACCATTATAGATCTGGCCAGGACCTACTAGCACAATATATATCTAATAATAAAAAATCTAAACTTTTTGATGGTTACTCATTAGTATTAGGTGGCAGCAGACAAGTAACACCTTACTCACCAAATCCACACATATTTACTGGTGATATTTCAGCTGTCTTGTTGAAGAATTTACCAGTTTGGGCTAGAGCCTTCAGAACACCATCTATAGATGTAGCCTTAAATCCAGAGTGGGAAGAAAAAATAAAAAAGATGGCAAAAATCACATCTCAACAAAATATTACTAGCATTTCGGGTGTCCCCACGTGGACCATTGTACTTATTAAGGAGATACTCAGAGTCACAAAATCTCAGAATATTTTAGAAGTTTGGCCAAATCTTGAACTTTTCATACATGGTGCTGTTTCTTTTGACCCATATAGGCAGTTATTTAAAGAGTTAATACCATCTAAAAAGATGAATTATTTAGAAACATATAATGCCTCTGAGGGTTTTTTTGCATTTCAAGATGGCCCTGATTCAGAAGGTATGCTTCTAATGACAAATCATGGAGTTTATTATGAGTTTGAAGATTTAGTAAACAGAACAATTGTGAATTTAGAAGACGTGAAAATTGATAAACAATACGCACTAATTATTTCAACTTATTCGGGTCTTTGGAGGTATAAAGTTGGAGACACAGTTTCTTTTATATCTTTAGATCCATATAAAATTTTAATAACAGGAAGAACAAAACAGTTTATTAACGCCTTTGGTGAAGAGGTAATAGTGCAAAACACGGATAAAGCAATTTCAAATGCCTGTTTAAAGACTAATTCCTTGTTTTATAATTATACAGCAGCGCCATTATATATATCATCAAAGTCAAGAGGTGCTCATGAGTGGATAATTGAATTTATTAAAGAGCCAGATAGTAAAAAGCATTTTATAAATATCTTAGATAAAGAATTAATGAAATTAAATTCTGACTATGAGGCTAAGAGATATAGGGATATTGCTATTAAACCACCTCAGGTTCATTTTGTTAAATCTGGTTTTTTTGATTTTTGGTTGAAGTCCAAAAAGAAGCTTGGGGGACAACACAAGGTACCAAGACTAAGTAACGACAGGAAATTTGTTGATGATATGTTAGATAAAGTTTCTAACTTTCAATAAAATCAAATGTTGAAAGAATGACGGGCTCACCGTCCACCACAGCTATATTATGTTCAAAATGTGCTGACTGTTTTCTGTCCTTTGTAATAATGGTCCAACCATCTTGTGCCTGTTCAACCTCCTTACCCCCTAGGTTTATCATAGGCTCAATTGCTACCACTAAGCCATTCTTAATTTTTGCTCCAGCATTTGCCGTCCCAAAATTAGGGATGTCAGGCTCTTCATGCAAACCTCTTCCTAGACCGTGACCAACTAATTCTCTAACAACACCATATCCAAAGCTTTCTGTAAAACTTTGAATCTCCTGGCTTACATCTCCAATCCTATTGCCAACTTTTAGTTTATTTATTCCCCTATATAATGACTCTTTCGTTACAGATAGCAACTGACTTAGCTCTTCGCTTATTTCACCAACAGGAAATGTGTATGCGTGATCTCCATAAAAATCATTCATAAGTACACCGCAGTCAATAGATATTATGTCGCCGTTTTGTAATGGTTTTTTTCCTGGAATTCCGTGTACAACCTCTTCGTTAACAGAAACACAGAGGGTGTTAGGAAAGTCATACATGCCTAAAAAGCCAGGCTCTCCTTTGTTATCTCTTATAAAAGTTTCAGCAACTTTGTCTAGATCTAGCGGTATAACGCCAGGTTCTATGCGTTTATTTAATTCTCCTAATGTTTTTGAAACTAACCTTGAACTTTTCTTTATTAGTTCTATTTCCTCAGCTGTCTTGTAGTTTATCATCTACCTACCCAATCATCTTTTTTGGATCTACCCACTTATCAAAATCACTTTCACTTACTAATTTTAATTTAAGGGCAGCCTCTTTCAAAGTAATACCGTCGGTGTGGGCTTTTTTAGCAATTTTAGCAGCATTATCATACCCTATATGAGTATTGAGTGCTGTTACTAGCATTAATGATTTTTCAAGTTGGTCTTTTATAACCTTCTCATTAGGCTTAATTCCAACTATGCAATTATTAGTAAAAGATGTACATGAATCACCAAGTAATCTTGCGGAGTTAAGGGTGTTATGTGCTATCATCGGCTTGAATACGTTCAGCTCAAAATGTCCGCTCATACCCCCAACACTTACGGCTACGTCATTCCCTATTACCTGAGAGCAGACCATTGTGATAGCCTCGCACTGGGTTGGGTTTACTTTTCCAGGCATAATCGATGAACCAGGTTCGTTTGCTGGAAGGTTTATTTCCCCAATACCACTTCTTGGCCCAGAAGATAACATCCTTATATCATTTGCTATTTTCATTAGCGCCACAGCTGTATTTTTTAGTGACCCCGATGCTTTTACCATTGCATCATTAGCCGCAAGTGCCTCAAATTTATTCTTTGCAGTAATAAATTTATATCCGGTTATTTCAGCAATCTTTTCTGCTACTTTCTTTGCATAGCCTTTGGGGGTATTTAGGCCAGTGCCTACAGCTGTTCCTCCTAAAGCTAATTCGGAGAGATGTGGTAGGGACTCTTTTACACCTTTGATAGTATGTTGGATTTGTGCCACATAACCACTGAATTCCATCCCAAGTGTTAGAGGTGTTGCGTCCATAAAATGTGTCCTCCCAATCTTTACAATGTTTTTAAATTCTGTAGCTTTTTTATTTAGCTCGTTGGCCATTTTTTCAAGGCAAGGTATTGTGTAACTTGTTAGGATATGATAAGTAGCCATATTCATGGCTGTAGGAAATGTATCGTTTGAAGATTGAGACTTATTGACATCGTCGTTAGGATGAATTTTTTTTATTTTGTCTGTAAGCTTTCCTCCCATCTTAACATGACACCTGTTCGCTATAACTTCATTTACATTCATATTTGACTGGGTACCGGAGCCTGTCTGCCATACAGATAAAGGGAAGTGGTCTATTAACTTTCCATCTAATATCTCTCCACAAACCGAAGAAATAACTTCCATTTTCTCTTTTTCGAGAACACCTAGCTCATGATTTGTTTCTGCAGCGGCCATTTTTAAGACGGCAAAAGATTCAATAATTTCCCATGGCATTTTTTCAAAACCAATATCAAAGTTTTCTAGAGATCTCTGTGTCTGGGCACCCCAGAACTTATCGGCCCCTACTTTTATTTCTCCAATAGAATCTTTTTCTGTTCTCTTAGTCATTCTTGTAAAATTAATGATAAAAATGATTCTCTATGTTAATATTCTTTATAATGTGGGAGTTTGTTTTTATATAATTATTTATTTACTTGCAGTTTAGAATAAATCTAAATAAGAAACAATGAAAAAAATAACATTCCTTTTATCTATAATAGCATTTTCTTGTTCTATGAATAAAGAGCTTCCCAACGAAGTTAATCTATATAGTCAGAGACACTATGCCGTAGATGAACTACAGTATAAAAATTTTACTGAGAAAACGGGCATAAAGGTAAATGTCGTGAAAGCAAATGCTGATGAGTTAATAGAAAGATTAAAAAATGAGGGAGAAAATTCACCTGCTGATTTATTTGTTACAGTAGACGCTGGAAAACTATTTAATGCAAGGGAAGCCGGAGTCCTCCAAAAAGTTCCTAGTGATGCAGTTAATGGAAATATAAGAACTGACTTATTAGATTCAGATAGTTACTGGGCACCAATAACTTACAGGGCTAGAATTGTGGTATATAGTAACGAGAGAGTTAATAAATCAGACTTATCAACCTATGAGGATTTAGCGAATTCTAAGTGGAAAAACAGGTTACTTGTAAGGTCATCGTCTAACGCATATAATCAGGCTTTGATGTCATCAATAGTGGCAAACCTCGGAGGAGCAAAAACACAGGCGTGGGCTAATGGAGTTGTTTCTAACTTTGCTAGGGATCCAAAAGGGAGTGATAGAGATCAGGTCAAGGCAATTGCTGCTGGACAGGGAGATATAGCCATAGTTAATTCATATTATATAGGTTTATTGCTTGCTTCCGAGAAGGAAGAAGAAATTAATGCGGGTAAATCAGTCTCTGTATTTTTCCCAAATCAAGGACCTGGTGACAGAGGAAGTCACATAAATATATCTGCCTTGGGATTAACTAAAAACTCTCCAAATCGAGAAAACGCTATTAAATTAATTGAGTATCTTACAAGCGAGGAAGCTCAGGAGGTATACGTTAATAATAGCTACGAGTACCCTGCCAACTCTTTGGTTCAACCTTCTGAAATTGTCAGGGCTTGGGGCGAATTTAAAATTGATAAACTTAATTTAAATGCTTTAGGTGAATTTAGATCTGAGGCTATTAAAATTTTTGACAAAGCCGGTTGGAAATAAAAAGTAATTTTCTGCTTATTCAAAACAAGAGGTGGGTCATACTAAGTGTTTTGCTAGCTATGCTAGTAATTCTTCCCGTCTTCATTCTTTTTTTTAGTTTTTTTACTTCAGGAAAAGAGACTCTCATCTATCTACTAGATACAGTACTTTTAGACTACACCCTGAATACTATCTACTTAATTTTTTTAACGTCAGTCTTCGCTCTCCTTTTTGGTATTTTTCCTGCATGGGTGATAAGTAATTATTCATTTAAGGGAAGATCTTTTTTTGATATTGCGCTCTACCTCCCCCTGGCAATACCTTCTTACATTATGGGCTTTACTTACATAGAGATCTTAAGTTTCACCGGCCCTCTGCAAACTTTTGCAAGATCTAACCTCCCCTCTCTCTCTAATTTTTTAAATCAAGATTACTTACAGATAGAGGTATTGGGTATTATTCTTGGCTTGGCCCTCTACCCATACATTTACACGGCCTCAAGGATTTCGTTTAGCATGATTGGGTCAAATTATCTTAATATCTCAAAAAATATGGGATTAAGTAATTTCCAGTCTTTTTTTAAAGTTGTCTTGCCTCTCTCAAGACCAGCAATTTTTTCAGGTCTATTTCTTGTGATAATGGAGGTATTGAATGAATACGGTGCAGTAAAGTATTTTGGTGTAAATACTTATACTACGGGGATATTTAGGTCATGGAATTCATTTGGAGATGTTGACGGGGCGATACAGCTTGCTTCAATATTGATAGTTGTAGTTTTAATATTTTTTTTAATTGAGAGATTATCAGTAAAAAAATCAAGATTCTATTATAACAGAAACACACAGTTAAATATCAGATATACGTCTTCTGGAATCAAGCCACTTATATTCTGGGTTATTTGTTTTATTCCTTTTGTCCTAGGGTTTTTTATTCCTTTTATATTTATTCTTAATAACTCCTTGGAAACCTTCCATTTAGCGGATTTGTCAAAGGTGATTAATCTTACCTGGAACTCGATATCTGTGTCAGGTATTGCTTCTCTTCTAGTTATATTTTTCGCTTTATTTTTTTTATATGTAGAGAGAATATCAAAGTCAAAAATCAATTTTTATATAAGCAATACAATATCACTGGGGTACGCCCTTCCAGGTGCAGTCATAGCTTTGAGTCTGATGATATTATTTAAAGGTTCTTTGTTGGTTGGAACTTTTGGAGTTTTGTTATTTGCGTATGTAATTAGGTTTTTAGCAGTCGGAAAATCTCCTATCCAGTCAAGTCTTGAAAAGCAGCCAGAAACAATTGATGACACAGGTAAAAACCTTGGTTTAGGCCCATTTAGTTTATTACAGAAAGTTCACCTACCAATTAATAAGTTCGCTTTACTAAGTGCTTTCATTGTTGCTTTTATAGACATCCTTAAGGAGTTGCCAATAACACTTATACTGAGTCCTTTTAATTTTGACACTCTTGCAACGCAGACATATGAGTTCGCTGTAGAGGAGATGTTACCACTTTCTAGTATATATTCTCTCATAATTATTATTCTGGGAAGTTTGATGTTATTAATTTTGAAGAATTATATTGATAAGCAGATCGATGTTTCTAAAAGTTAAAAATCTTGTTAAGAACTACTCAAGTAAGTTCCCTATCATTAAGGACTTATCTTTTTCGGTTGAGAAGGGCGAGTTAATTTCTTTTCTCGGAGAAAGTGGTTCCGGTAAGACAACTTTCTTAAAATGTCTGGCCGGACTTGAAAAGACTAATAGCGGATTAATTGAGCTAAATGGTAAAACATTAAATGATTATAATACATTTGAGTCTCCTCAGAAAAGGAAGATCGGATTTGTTTTCCAAGATTACCCCCTATTTCCCCATTTAAATTTGGAACAAAACATTACGTTTAATCTTGAAAAAAAATATGAGAAGAATCTAGATTATATATTAAAACTCACCGGATTAAAGTTTTTACTTGAGAGGTTTCCCCACGAGTTGTCAGGGGGAGAACAGCAGAGGGCGTGTATCGCAAGGGCTCTAATTAGAGAGCCAGAGCTACTGCTATTAGACGAACCCTTCAGTAACCTAGACACAACTATCAAGGAGTCGATGCGAGAGGAGATTTATAAGATCATAAAAAAAACAAAAACCACAACCATACTTGTCACTCACGACATCAACGATGCACTAAATATATCTGACAGGATCTTAATATTTAAGGCAGGAATATTGCAGCAATATGATAGCCCAGTAACTATGTATTGTGAGCCAGCAAATTGTTATTGCGCTGAAATTTTAGGTGATATGAATAAACTATTTCATAAAAACGACACCTATTATGTTAGGCCAGAGAGGGTAAGGGTATCTAAGAAAAAATCAAAATACAAAGTTCATGTGGAGAAATGCTTTTTTCAGGGAAAAGAGTATAAGGTAAAAGGCAAACAAAATAATGAAACATGGCATTTCTTTTCTAAGGATCCACTCGAAGAAAATAAAAACGTTTATGTTGATTTTGGTGAGAAAGACCTTATATACTTTGATCCGGTATGTAAGAACTTTTTTAAGTAGTTAGGTTTCAAATTTTTATTTGTAATGTCAAATACATATTCATTGGAGGAGATGGAATTATTCCTGGTCCAGGATAGCCAGTTGCTCTCCTTGTAAAATAATAAGTGTTAGTTAGGTTGTTTACTCCAGATTCTAATTTAAATTTTCTATATCTAAAAGCAATACTAAAGTCTATCAAGTTATAACTGGGTATTTCACCAATAATCCCACTAATATTTCCATCTTTTGCATTCGATGAGTCAGTATATTGTTTTGCTACATAACTAAGCTGTGTATTAAAAATAAAATTTCCTACACCTAATTTTATTCCAGTCTTAATATTCTGATTTGGCACAAACTCAACTTTTTTGCCAATAACTCCACTCACATCAGATCTAATATACTCAGAGTCTATAAAAGCTGTATTTATAAAATAATTTAGACTTATATTATCGCTTCTTATTAGTAAGTTGTTTAAATCAAAATCTATATTTGACTCAATTCCATAAATAATAGCGTCACCAATATTTCCTCTTTCACTTTTAACACTTCCATCTTTATATGCTTTCTGAGTAAACCCAATCCTGTCCTTATAATTAAGATTAAATAGAGTTATGTCAAATGAGACAAGTTTCTTTATGTTCCCCCTAAAACCCAGATCAATGGTATTCCCTTTCTCGTCAGAGATATTAGGATTTATAGAGAAAGCTGGGTTAATTATACTTATATCAGAAAAAGTTACAGAGCGGTAATTTTCAGAAACGTTTCCATATATTTCAAATTTTTTATTTGGTTTATAACTAGAGCCAACCCCAAAAAGAATGAATGACCTTGTGTTATCTCTTTCCTCCTCTACGGTATTATTATAAATAACATTTCCCGCTCCATCTAGATTTATTATTTTATACGATCCATTGCTTTTTGTGATTATGTTTTCAAATCGAAATCCAGGTGTTAGTGAAAACTTATCATTTAAGTAAATTACGTTTTCTCCAAATAGAGCAAAGTTTTTATTGGGGTAAACATAATTAGACTGATTGTTGTAGTTTGGAAACTCATCTAAATAAAAATTAAAATCAGCATCATCACTGTTTGATCCTGGACCCTGATTGCTTGTAGATTTAGATCTATAGTACTTTCCACCAATCACAAATGTTCCTTTATTTTTCCCGAGTGTATATTTTTTTAATAATTTTAGCTCTAAACCATGATTATTAAAATTTCCTTTGATTAGATCTCTTTCTGAGAATGAGTCAACTTGGTCAACTCTGTTAGTCCTAAAGCCAATAGTGTTTCTCTGTGCGTCTAAACCAAAGAAATTCATAGACAAGGTTACTTCTTCACTAAACTTATGGTTTAGTTTTACATTATAGAGCAACCAGTCTAATTCAAACCAGTTTCTGGTTCGATTACTTTGTAGAGGGTCTTCAAAAAACATTCTGTCAGAAAGTCCTCCAGCTTGTTTCGCAAGATAAGTCATGTATGTAATTTCCCCCGAGACATTTGTTTTATTTGAAATATTTTGTGAGAGGTGTACATAAAAATTATTTGATTGGTATTTAGAGTTTGCCCTAAACCCGTTTCCCCTCTTATAATTATAGAAACTATAAAAACTAAAATTTTTTCTTTTTCCACCTATACTTGTAAAGTTTGTGTAAAGGTTATTGCTTCCTACTGTATTTCTTGAGACTAGATCAATTGTTTTATTTGGAGGCTCTTTGAGAACAAAGTTTATTAACCCACCGAATTGAGTTCCGTACTGTAGTGAGGCAGCACCTCTAATTATTTGTATCTCTCTTATAGCCTCAGCAGGTGGCGTATAGTAGCTCTCAGGATAACCAAGTACGTCTGCACTTATGTCATAACTGTTCTGTCTTGTGTTAAAGTTTGAGGTCCTGTTCGGGTCAAGGCCCCTTCCCCCAATATGTAGCTGAATGCCTGCATCATCATTCTGATAAATATTTAATCCTGATATCTGATTATATATTTGTCTTGCATTATTTGACGCAAGGTTTGCCATAGACTGTTCCACTAGAATTACTTCCGTTTTTTTTCCAGCATATATTGAGGTTCCCTCTACATCTTTCAGCCTTTGCAGCTGAAATTCTCTTATCTTTTGACCCTTTATTATAACTTCGGACAGCACCTCTGTCTTTCTTTTGAAAGATATGTTTACTTCATTATCTTCTGTTAAGTCAACTTTTTTCTCTACAAACTGAGACCCGACTAGTAAATAAACTATTGTTATACTATTCTTATCTGTCTCAAACTCATAATAACCATTTTTATTAGGACTAGTTAAGAATTTAGAGTTTCCATCATAAATGAACACATCCTCTGTAGAGAAGTTTTCACTTTCAACAGAAATTAAGCCAAATACCCTATTCTGTCCATCGGAATTATAGAATGAGAATAGAATAAAAACTAATAATTTAAATGCCCTTGATCTCATCATTAAGTGGTAATATCCATTTTTTATTTTTAAAAGATTCTGTTTCATCATATAGGTTAACATCAGGATCAATAAATCTCTGACTTGGCCTGCCGTTTAAGGCAACAAAGCTATCTGCATAAACTTTTACTCTATTTTCTTCTGTAGAAAATTTTCTTCCGATGAAGTGTGAAAATTCAAGAATAAAGTCGGGTTGAAAACTCATTTGTTTTTCTTGAAATGGGGTAAGGTAGTCTGAGCTGTTAACCATAAATGAGGTACCCTTTAAAGGGTCTACAACTTTGAAGTTTGTGTAGCCCACCTTCTCAATTAGCATCACCCTCCATGAGAAACGATAACCTTGCTCGTGCCAGAAAAGCTCTCCAGGATATAGCTGGTATCTAAATGGTATGATAGCCTGAGCTAGGAAAAAAAACATAACAATAGATACTGTTAGTTTCTCCTTTTTATTTTTTGTCTTTGCTAAAATCTTTGTTTTTTTTGATTTAAAAGAAAGGCCAATACTAGATAAAACCTTTTCTATAAAATTTATTATTTTCTTATGGAACCTGCTGCTGAAGAAAATCATGGAGCTAAAAATCATTATGTGTGGAAACATACCTATAGGAAATAAAACAAGTGTAAAAACGTGAAAAAATATTACAAGAATAAAAGCTAATAATCTTGTTTTAGCTATCATTAGAAGAAAGGGTATGCTCAAGTCGTATATCATCCCCCCCCAACTCATGGCGTAGTGTACCCATTCCATTTGTAGGAGAGTCTCTCCAATAATTGGAAGATCATATTTAGATAACAACCATATTTTTAGTGGCATAGCTTCTAAGAGCCAGTCTGAATTTAGTTTTGCAATTCCTGCGTATAAGTATACTATTGTGATGAGAAGTTTGAGAGCGTCAATATTCCATTTAGATATTTTTTTGAATTCTTTTTTTGAAATGTAGTTATCGACTGAAAATCTAGCATTTGCGGGAATAAATATTAGTAAGAAACTTAGAATACTTATAAAGTAATAATGGTTTAGGTATGTTGTCTTATCCATTAACTCAATGTAAGTGAAGCTAACAAAAAACACCAAAATAGAAGCTCTATACTTGAGACCTATTAAAACAAATAAAGACGAAACAAAGCAGATAAAAAATATTAAATATGTAAGCTCTCCTATTGGCTTTACCCACTCAAATCCATAATAAGAAAAATGAAATTCAGGTTGTATGTAGATCTCATCAATCCAACCTTTTAACCAGAAACGGATTATACTATAGCACATTAGTGCCCCAAAACCTACTCTATAAAAAGCTAGAGTGTAAGAGGAGTGAGTTCTATTTAAATAATCCTGAATCACGATTTAAAATACTAATCTCCGTCGGCATCAATGTAGTCAACAGTTACGCTAAGTAGTTGTAACATATCAACCTTAAGAAGAACTACTATCTCTTGAATAGCATCATAGGTCTGAAGCAGCTTAGTATTATTAGTCTCAATTTGGTTTACGAAATCATCATCTAAGTCTGTAATTTTTTGAAGGGCAATTGTCATTTTATTGCTTATCTTGTTACCTAAGTTGTTATCTCCTGTATTTTCGTCTAGATCACTGATAATAGACTTAAGAGTCGAACCAGAATAGTAATTTCCAGTTTCGTGCTGTTTACCCTCGTAGAATTCTATTATTCCGTTATACGCCTCTATCGCATATTTTTTAGAGTTAACCCTAGAATAATACCCCTCTACATTTTCAGGTAGAGGTCCACTAGAAAAAACTCCACCAGGTATTCCAATTTTATTGGCACGGAAACCCTTCTCATAATAGAAAAGAAAATCATTTACCATAATATTAAATGCGGATGTTGCTGTGTTATCAGTTGAGCTAATAAATTCATTTTTATAAGTTTCCCAACTTCCAACGACATCTTTTGTAATATTTTTCATATTTTCAGTCACATCGGTTAGATAATTTATGTGGTTGTTGTCGTTGGTATAAACTTCAATAATTTTTTCGTCTGATTCACCTAATCCATACAACATATAATCAATAGTAGGAAACCCTTGAGCCGCATTATTATTTGCGTTGTTAAAGTCATATGTTCCTGACGAAATGTTTGCCGTTACCCTTGCTACATTTACAGGGTAAACATTCATTTTAGAGTTATAATATATTTCTTCTGCCTTTCCAATATTGATCATCTCTACCCTCTGCCACGCCATGTGTGCGTCAACATATTTTT
>Ga0209359_10000047_pt1 | contig 23726 bp, 4 predicted proteins | sample MarorgKNORR_S2LV_FD_188224 | JGI IMG/M metagenome (GOLD analysis project Ga0209359, IMG submission 188224) | Marine microbial communities from the Southern Atlantic Ocean, analyzing organic carbon cycling - Surface_A/KNORR_S2/LV (SPAdes) (version 2) | ecosystem: Environmental > Aquatic > Marine... | reverse complement strand
GCATTTGTAGACCTCTGTAAACCTTCACTATCAAACCAAACTACACCACCTGAACTAAAGTTACCTGACTGATAGTAAATACCTTTAATATCTAAGAAACCTTTTGTACCAGTAACAACACTCGCTGTGATAGTTGCATCAGGAACATAAGTCCATCTTCTGCTATCGTCACCATGTGTACCATGATTTCCTACACCAGCAGTGCTAGATGCAATTGAACTATCATCTAATCCAAAGAAACCATCAGTTGAGGTTGCAGTTCCAATACCTGTGTTATAAGTAAATCCAAGTCCACGGTCAGTATTAGTATCTGTTGCATGAACAACTGTTATTTCAGTCTGTGTACTGATTCCTGCAATCGCTGTTCCTTGAAATGTTAATGTCTTAGTTCCAGTATTGATTGCTGTAACTGTTGTAATTCCACTTGCTGAGAAACTTGAGTGTAAAAGAGTATCATTAACTGCGATACCCGTTACTTGGTCAACTACAACTGCTGAAGCTCCATTTGCCATCGCTGTCATCACAGTTCTGGTGCTGGTTGTATCACCAACCATCATGATTGGGTCGTTTACAGTTGTTTGAGTTGAGTTAACTGTAGTTGTTGTACCATCAACTTGTAAATTACCCTTAATGATAACGTCACCTTCATTACTTAATCCATCTGGATATGGGTCAATGAATATCTTATTACCTTGTCCTGAGAGTGAGGCAATAATATTATCTTCGATTCTTATATTACCTAATCTACTCTCTCCACCATCAACGATTAAGTTACCACCAACATTAATATTTTTTTCTACACCTAATCCACCTTCGATGATGACTGCACCATTATCTTTAGTAGTTGACTGAGTAGTAATATTAAATCTTACATCAGCACCAGTAAAGGTTAATTGATCTGTGCCATTTTCATCATATTCAATTTTTGAATCTGATGCTGCTGTACCGTTTGCTCCACCACCGAAACCTAAGAAGGTATCATCAGGTATCATTACCTCACCAGATCCATTTGGATTAAGGATTATATCACCATCAGTATCAGTTGAGGATAGTGTATTTGTATCTAAAGTTAAATTATCTACATTCCAAACATCTATTTTTCTACTACTATCGAGTATTGCTACAATACCACCATCACTATTTCTTGAATTTGTTACACCATTCAAAGCACCAGGTGTGTGCTCCATCATAGATGTATAGTAAAATCCTCCAACTGGATTGACGTTTGTACCGTCGTCTCCTAAAAATACTCTGTCTTTATATTGGTTTGTGCCACCATACTGACCTACACCAGTCACATATGCCATTTCACCCCAATTCAAACTCGCTGGTTTAGCGGTACCAGATGATCGTTTGATTCTAATAATGCTAGCCATTTAGAAATTTCCCCCGTTGATGTCTAAGTTCTGTGCTGCACCTGGAGTCAACTCCAATGTTGCGTCAAATTTTTTCGTTACACCATTAAAAACAAGAACCATACCATTTTGTAATGTTCCTGGTATATTCACATCACTTAATTCTGTTAATGATAGAGTTTGAGCACCTGCCAGAGATGAAATCACCTTTGTGGCATTTTGTTGTCCAACTCTGACTTTGATATCTCCCATCTAGGTTAGTGTATTCAGATCTAAAAAGTATTTATATTTACTATGATGTTATCTTTGAAGCAAGGTCTTTTAGCATAGATTTTAACTCTGCAAGTTCACGTTTAACTTCATCCATCTCTACCTTTTTATCAGAGTTGGTTATTTTATTATTCATATAATTATCATATGCAATAGTATCTGTATTGACAATCGCATTAGTGCTTTCATCACGAAATAAACTTTTATGTCCTTCTACTGGTAACATTATTTTTTCTTTTGTTTTGGGTATTCGGTAATTAAGACTTTACCTGATTTGATAAAGTCTTTACTTTTATCTACTTTAACTACCATTATGCTAGTGCGATTGCTCTGAAGTCTCTAAATCTAGGTGCTTCAGACTCATTAGTTGTTATCATTACAATTTTGATTGCAAATCCACTAAACTGCTCTAACTCATCAACTGAGAATTGATAATCTGAAAATTCATCATCTATGTTAGGTGATACAGATGCATCAGGTCTACCATCGTTTTTCGCTTCATCAATGACTTCATCACCAAATCCATCACCATCAAGATCTTTCATATTTTTAAATCCAGGAAACGGTCTAAATGTTGTTCCCACTTCTGTTGAATCGGCAGTCAATAAACGATAGAATACTCTAAAGTCTGCTTCTGGTGCACGATTAGCAGAAATAAGAACCTTTAATGATGTTGCTGGTTGACTTAAATGAGTCATCTCAGTTACAAATCTAGAACCATGAGGATCATTGTCAATTGAATTAGTGCGACTATCTGTTGCATAATTTTCAATTCCTACGGGATTGTTAATCTTATTTCTACCATAAACAAATGTTGCATTCTTTATATCCAATACTGGTGATAAATTATCATCTGCAGTAGTCATATCAACACTTAATTCTATAGATTTACTCTTAGGGAAGAATGTAAGTTTATCCTCATTAATCTTAGATGCAATCAGTCTAGGTGTTGGTAAGAATGTAGTTTCACCCAATGTAGTTGGTATTACACCCTGATCTAGGAATGATATTTCAGTTCCATCTGCACTTGTTCCACTTATAGTTCTAAGATTTGCAGTGACATCTGTAGTTGTACCAGGTGTTATAAAATTAATATTTGGAGCAAATGTACTATATTGATGGTTTTGTGATATTTTCACTGTATTTCCACCTAATGCTCTCTCATTAGTAAAGCACAATAATGAATTACCAGTTCTCTGGTTTAAAGGATCTAAAGCAGTCCTATTAACCTCAAGATAGTAATTATCTACATTAACAGCATCTACGAGTGTAGCATTTGTGGGAACTGTAAATATTGTATTAATACCTGCAAGAGAAACTCCGTTTACTTCATATGTTTGTACACTTGCACCCTCTACATGTGGAAGTGCTGTTGTATTAAGGACACCTCTAGTTAAAGTAAGTTGACCTGTACCTAAAACGTATGAAACTACTTCTTCTTCAATTAATGCAGTTCCTCTATCGGTAGATATTCCTTGGAATGATGCAAAAGGAGCAGTATTAGCAAGTGAAACGGTAGTGCTTTCAGCAGTTAATGCATTTGTTGAAGGAACTATTGTCGTATCTGGTTTGACATTTACAATTTCAACTTTATTAGTTGCACCATGATGAGCATGATTATACTGTGTAACTTCAAATACATTACCAGCAAATAAATCTCCATTTTGTGTTGAATCACCATTTACAGCAACGTTGGTTGCTACAGTTCTTGTAGTGTTGTTAGCACCGTAATGAACAAGTGTTTCATTATTTGTAAACTTTTCACCTTGAACATCAGTTAGATAAAGAGTATCAAATGTTGAGTTAACTCCAGTTACAGCACCTTTAAATCCAGCACCTCTAATGACTTGAGCATTAGAATTATCAAAAGTAAATACATCACCAACTTGATAACCTGTACCACCATTATTAATCGCTACACCAGTAACAACTTCACCAGAAAGTGTTACGTTAACTGTTAATCCAGTTCCACTTCCAGTTAATGCTACTGTTGGTACTGCAGTTGCACTAGAGAATGAGTATCCTCTTCCACCTGTTGCTATCTCCTCATTAGTAACTGGTGCTCCCTGACCTTCAATAATACCAGTTACACTTTGATCCTCTAAATCAGAAGCAGCACCTGTACTTACTTTTCTACCAAGTGGGAATACAGAATTTGTTCTTGTTCCAGATCCATCAATTTTAACAATTAATTTTCTTGGAAGAGAACGTATTGGGTTTGCAGGTAATACCTGACAATTTCTATTACCTGGTTCAATCGGTGTGTTATAAAGTCTTACATTACCAGAATCAACAAATTTTGCTTTACGAAGTTTAAATGTTAAATCTTGGTTTTGGCTTGGTGTCCAAATTGTACCATTCTGTGATTTAAACAAACTACCACCAATGTACTGTTTAGAAACAATAACGTTCTGAACATCAGGTAATTGAGTTGTCTTAATTGACTTCTGACCCATTGTAGATACCCACATCTCATATTTGTCAGATTGTGGACATAAGAATATTAATGCATATTCCTCATCTGGTGGTAAGAACACTGGAGATGGGAATCTTATAGTTGTAGGCACTGATGCATCACCTGATATATTAATATCACTTGGATTTAATACTACTTCAGTGAAGTCTTGAACTAAGTTAATTGTTGGAATACCTAACTCAACAGTTGCTAACTGAACTGTCAATTTAGCAGTTTCATCTTTCGCAGCAAAATAAACATCAAAGGATGTTAGGAACGCTCCTGTTCCATCTACTGTGAATGATTGTGCTAAAGGATCTTTCCTTCCTCTTCTCCTTCTTCTCCTCCAATTTCTACGTCTTCTTCTTCCAAAGACTCTAACAACTTGTTCACTTCGAGAAGTCTCTGTTGAAGTCCTTACTTCGACTTCATTTTCTCTTTGTGGTGGACGGGGTGGATTTCTAACTTGAACAACATTATTTTGCTGTGTTAATACTGTACCAGTTCCAAGATAAGTTCCACTTGCACTACTTGATAATGCTGCACTGCCAGGTATTGGAAGTGTACCATCAGCAGATGATGTAACTCTAAATGTTTTTGTACCAACTGTAAATAATGTAGGTGGTTTTGGTGTTGTATTTGCATTTCTAAAGAAAAATGCCCCAATTAAATCACCCCAATTATCAGAATTAAGATTAATACTTGTAACTGTTGCAACAGCACCACTGGACTGTCCAGTTAATTTAGCACCTTTTACAAGGTATCCAGAATATTTTTCTAAGTTTGCTAATCCAGTTACATCAACATTAAAGAGTCTTGATGTGGCAGAATAAGTTGCTGATGGTGCTGGTCTTGCACGATCATATGGATCAACTGTGTATTTTTCAACATTGGAAGCAGGTGATCCTAATCCTGCAGAAAATTCAGGTCTACTCTCATCACCAACTTTATGATTTGGTTCTTGAGATCTAATTAAAGCGATTTGAGTTCCATTTAATTCAACTTTAACATCTTCTAATATACTAAAAGTACCAGATGACATTTCAATTTCAACTAATTTGGGTACTATATCAGGGATACCACTATCTAAGAAATGATAATGTCTAGTAAATGGTTTTAGTCCACTTGCTTGGAAATAAACATTTCTTGACCTCATAAATTGATCAACGTTTCTTCCAGTTATCTTTGTACTTTCAACAAAATCCCTCTCTTCTGATGGACCTACTAATGTATTAGTAAAACTTCTTTCTATTCTTCTTGTTACTTGAGTTCTTGTCTCTGTAACTCTAACTTGGTGGAATCTTTGTCCGTGGAAATGACCTCTGCGTCTTCTAAAAATATTAGTAAATCTTCCCGTTCTTCCTGCTACTCTAGTTTCCAGACGAGAATGAGAATGAGACCTTCCTCTAACAGCAGTGTTAGAGACAACGTTTGATTGCTCTACCCATCTTGCACCAGTTGATTCTGTTCTTACATTATTAACATAAATTGTTCTTGTCCAGTTATCAGAAGGTGGATCTAATTTAATACTTCCATTAAATGCAATAACATTAAATGGGTTAACATTTTCAACTCCAGTAGCTTGTGGATTTTCTATCCAATCAACTTCTTCATAATCTAATGTAATAAAATCTCCAGTCTTCTTACAATTTGGATCTAATAATTGTAAGTTAGAATCTAAATCGGCAGTTTCTGTATTAATCGCAGGATTTAATGCTAATTCAGGATTCATAGACCAAAAATCAATCGCACTAATTAATTCTTTTTGTACTGTGTCAATATCACATCTTGAACCACTGTCAGGAGTAAAATCTATAAAGTCTCTATTTTTAAAATCATTAACAACAAAACCAGTCTTAAATCTATTCAATCCATCAGTATCCTTAACTTGGAAAGCATTTGTATCTAATTCAAGAGCACTTAAAGATGTAATTGTTTCTAAATTTTCAATCCTTTTCTCAAGATTTGCAATATCACGCATCGTAAATCTACGATTATCACGCATTCTTATCTCAGGTTCAGATTTAACATTATAAAGATATGGAGGATATATGATTGTTGCAACCTCCATTGCACTACTATTACTTGATGGTGGAACAGGATTCTCCGCTGATACTCCTTGTACTACTGTTACTGTTTCATCTTTATCAATAACTAACTTATCAACTCTTCCAAGATAAAAACTGAATCCCATGAAAGAACTTTCACCTGGTGAAATAACAAAAGGTGTAGTTGACTCAAAAGTTCGACTACTGAAAGCAAATGGTGATTTTGCTGTTCCATCTGGTACAAATTTATTAACTCTTGGTCTAAAATCAAGCACATCTGATGCTCTTACATCTCCAATCACTGGTAAATCATCAGAATATCTTTCTTCACCATATGATCCGACTGTAAATATATCACCAACATTTCCACTTGCAACCTGATATTGATCAAAGATAATCAATAATCTTTTTGAAGGTATTGCAGAACCTTGATTTCTTAATATTGATGAATAATCACAATACTGCTCTTTATGTCCCTTATCTAAAACGTAATTTTCAGTTCTATCAATATAATTACCAAGCTCTACACCTTGTAAAACTGACTCGATTGCAGATTCTTTAAAATTAACAACTTCACCTATTTGGAATTTGCTATCGTTCATATAGATGAAAGTAATATCATTTACGTTACGATCTACAATTTGACCTATCGCTCTACTATCTTTTCCAACTATTAATTCACCAACAATTGCATTTGTATTTAAATTTAATCCTGCAATAAATTTTAATTTATCCAATACAGGTGCATTTGCATCTTTAGATTCAAGAACTGCGACAACATTTACAACATCAGGCACATTTAATGATATTTCTACATCTTCAACTCTTAATCCAAATGCACCACTTGGTTCTAATAAACTTGCTAAAGTTGAAACACCAACTGTTCTTGTAACCTCAACTTTTTGACTTCTTACAAAGTCTTTCGTTTTACTTGTAAGACCAAGTTTTTTAAGAGTTACATTTACTACTGCACTTCCACTTGATTTTGATAGTCCATTGAAAGTGATAAGATTTCCATTATTTGTTATCTCTACTTGATCATCTGTTAATGGTTCTGTTGTTCCATCTGAATAATGAATTGAATATCTTTCCGCATCAAATGGTTCAAAAAATACACTTGTAATACCGACTGAAGTTGTTAATCCTACTGATGATGCAAATTGAATTGAATTGCTACTTATATTTGCTGGTCCTCCAGTAATTTGTTTAGATATGACTAAATTAGAGTCTGCAAGATTTACACTTGCAATATTTGGTTTTGGTAATTCTGTAAATATTCCAGATCCATCAAGATTTTGAACTATAGGTGTTACAAGTCTGAATGGAGATGATGTAGATATACCTGAAGCAAGAACCTCACCTCTATTAACACCAGTGTGAACACCAACAGCACCTAAAGTCAGTGTTTTACCATCAACTGATATATCAGTAATTTTATTGTAAACTATATCTTCAAAATCACCTCTTTGATATGCGATTATCGCATCTGTATGGATACCTACCTTTGCAGCAAAATTACGATTGTTGACAGTTGCAGTATTTCCTGTGATATTTAATTGGTCAGTAACTGAAAATCCTGATAATGATTTTTCATACAAAACAGTATCCGCACTAAAATTAGATAATAAACCAGAACTTAGACCATCTGCATCTTGGAATACTGATTTAATATCATCAACTGTATATGCAACAATATCTTTAACTGAAACATCTGCAACCACTGCTCTTTCATTTATAACTAACTGCTCACCTTTTATAAAGGTACCTGTTGTCTCTGATACTGCTATTTCATGTACACCAGTAGAACCAGCATCTAAAGCAGCATATCCCTCTGCTCCACTTGCTTTACCTCTAACTCTTGAACCTTTTATAACATTCGCATTAGTAAAAGCATTACATTTTAAAATTGTAAATGTTTGAATATCATACAAATACAAATCAAATTGTGTAGTTGACGCACTGTATGATGCATCAGTCACATTATATGAATATACTCTTGCTTCACCAATCGTGCTATTAGCAACTAGTTCATTAATTACAGGACTATTACTACCACTAACCTTACGTGATTTACTTAATGTAATAACATTTGCGGTTCCACCACCAATATTAATAAACGGAGTACCTTGTACATTGTTAACACGTATCATACTACCCATTTCAAATGGAATAGACGCAGCATTTACTGTTTCTATATCTCTTGGTTTATCAACATCAAGAACAGTTGTTCCAGTTAAATCAACATCAAATCCTTTAACATACGCACGTCCTGGTGACAGTTTAATACATAGTAAATCTTCGCCAGGTGTATTTCCTTCATCGGTAAGTCTATCTTCTGTAAATAAACCATTATTACCTATTTCATTATTGAGAGATTCTTGAATATCGAGTCTAAATGGTTCTACTGAGTAATCACCTGATTCATCATATGTTCTTTTTGCAAAATATTTTTTTAATTCACTATATGTTGAAGTATCTTGTAGTTTCTTTATTTCACCTTGATCAGTTCTCATTAACTCTACAAAGTTTGTATCTTCGTAGTCGTCTAATGCTTTTTTAGCAAGTTTTACAGAAATTTTAAAACGGTCAGCACCTGGTGCAGCAAAGTTAGTAAATCCTTTTGCATTATCGTATAACGCATCATCATCATTTGAGTTTATAACTTCCTCAGAAATATCAAAACCAACTCTATAAGATGGAGTTGTAGAATATGGTTCTAATATAATAAGTGATGATGGAACATCAACAAAACTTCCACGTAAAAAGTAAACACCAGCATTTACACCAAAAGCAGTACCTGTTGCTGTTGCTTCCTCAGAGACCAGTGTTAATACAGTCTCACCAATAGTTAATGTAGTATTACCATATGTTAAAGGTTCCTCAAGAATTAATATTTCACCGTCTGGAAACGCTGCACTTTCTCCATCAGTTCCTGATTGTTGATATTTAATAAAAATTGTAATATTATCAACACCTTCAGCAGGAGGTAAAATATAATTCTTTATAACTGCAACCGTTCCTGAAGTTTGTCCTCTAACTCTTAAACCTTTACCACCATTAGACGCTATAATTTCATTTAAATAAACTGAAACATCAATGCCAAGATGTGAATCGTTTATTTTTGCAGCGAAATATGAATTATCAAGTTCAATATTACCAGGAATAACCATTGAACCTTCTTTGAAGATATGCTTACCAAAAGATTCAACTTGATTTTGTAAAAGAGACTGTAAACCAGTTAATTCTCTTGCCTGAACAGGATAACCAGGTTTGAATAGTATTTTGTAAAAATTATCGTCCTTATTAAAATCATCATAATAGGGTGATATATTTAAATTAGTCTTTTGTGGCATTTTAGAATTCTAGTATGATTTTAATATCTTCCTTTTGACGGGAGTTTCTAACAATTAATGGTCTGTTGTCCAAGTAAACTATTTCTCCTGACCCTTTATTTATCTCAGAATTAGAGAGTCCTGTTATAAAGTTAACTCCTAAGTTAATTAATTTATTACCTGTAGGATTTGTTGTAATACCAGAGAAGGAGCGAGATATCGAACCTGAGAAAAATGATGACTTACCTTCTATGTTATTTGCACCAACTGCTGATTCAAATTCATATATTCTACCTGCAGTTGAAATACCTGCATAATCAGTATGGTCATAAGTCGTTCTATTAAAGTTAAGTGATCTATCCCTAAAATATTTTAATACTTTAGTCTCTGAATCATAAGATGCAATGTAACCAGTTGCCACTTTACCTATATTTGGAGATATTGTTAAAACTTGTTTAATTTCTTCACCAACTTGTGGAACACCAGTTACAGTATCAAATTTAACTGCTTGTAAAGAAGAATACGTATTATCAGTATATGTTACTGCTGTACCAACTTTTGTCGGATTTTTTACAACTCCAACTTGAGCAAATTTTGTATCAATCGGAAAATCTTTTGTTGAATCATCAAATCTTGCATAAACAATTACTCTGTCAGTTCCTAACTCAGTATAAACATTATGTCCATGACCTAAACCTGGTGGTATGATAGGAACAAGTTTTGCACGACCTGTTGATGTACTAACTCCACTACTTAAGGTTCCTAAATCAACTATTCCGTAACTATAACCTTTACCACCAGCACTCACATTTACATCAGTTATTGTTCCGTTTACAACATCAACTCTTGCTTTCGCACCTTCACCATCTCCGATTATATCAACTTCTTGACTTAATCCGTTTGCATATCCACTTCCAGCATTCTCGATGTATACATGTTTAATTTGGTTTTGGTTTACAGATGAGTCACCATTTTCACGAACCGATCTAATCTGAGAGTCCTGACTAGAGGTCCAACTATTTGGGACAGTGATGAATTCAGTTGAGTCAAATTTAATAATATCACTAGGTGACACAGTGAACAAATACTTCCAAAGGTATCCATCACCGCTATTCCCTGCCTTTGAAGGTTCGAGGTCTGTGAAAGTGGGTTCATCTTGGGAGACATTGCCAAGCGGGTTAGCTCCTGTTGATCCATTATCAATACAAACGTAAACTTTAAAGTCGGAATTAAGTACGTAGTAGTTCGCATCGTATAATCTATTTGCTTGTGTTAAAGGACTTGGAGTTTCGACACTATAATCATCTCTATAAATCTCATATCTACTTCCTGATACCCAATCAACTCTTCTTATAATTCTTCTAATATTAGATGATGCTATTTTTTTACCAAACATCATGGTATCACCTGTGTGTGAACGGTATGAAAAACTATCCGTAGGTGCAGGTGTACTTGTATTCCAATCAGTAGATCTACCATATCCAACTAAACTTGAAGTTCCAGCAGGATTTGGTAGTCCTATGAACACGTAATATGAATTATTTGTATTTTCTACTGACTCAACAAAGTTGTTAGCATTCAGAATTCTAAATTGATCAGTAATTATCGCTGACATTGTTAATTAACTTTTTCTTTTTATTTATAGAGGTAATCTAATCAAATTCCAAATACCCTCATAGCACCTGATGATCTTAGACCTCTAAGAGATGCTACAGTGTAATTCTTTCTTTGAATAGTTGGGAAGGTTGATAATCCAACATCAGCAGTAAATCCTGTAATTCCAATTGAAATTGGAGTTGCTGCTCTTGAAGCATTATATAATCGACCCCATGATATTCTACCTAACTCAGTACTTATGCCTGGATTAGAATTGTTAAAATTACCTGTCTCAGCTATACCTAAAACAGAAGAACCACTATTAGTGTGAATGTTACAAGTAATTTCTCCATTCTCACCTAAAGAGGATACTGCATGAACTTTATAGATATTATCCACAAATGTAGTGCCAATACTAACAACAGATGAATTCTGACTGTCCACTGATGTAACACCATGTCCAACCTTTGTATCCTTAATGAAAACAGGATAATTTACTAGCAAGGAATTAGCAGCCTTATCTGCTCTAAAGAAGAACTTAAGTGCAAGATGATGACCACCTGTACCTGCAGATGTTGTGATACCTGTAATAATACCTGTGAATCCTTCTACATTGCTTATAGAAGTAATCTTTTCTGTTTCAAACGATGGAAGTTCAACTATAACTTGTGGTGGTGTAAACGCTGAATATCCTAAACCTGGATTTGTTATTGTAGCACCAGTCATAGAACCATTTGATATAGTGGCAGTTGCCACTGCAGTAGTTCCAATTCCAACACCAATCGCAGGTGGAGAACTAATTTTAATTGTAGCAGCACTATATCCAGAACCACCACTTGTAATATCTAAAGATGATATTGTGCCAGCAGCAGAAACAATTGCAGTTGCTGATGCTCCAACATTAATTTCACCAGAAGTAATTAATGCATCAACAGAATTATATGATAAATTATAATCTCCATCTGATTCATCAGGATTACTTGCACTTAAATGATCTCCTTTTTCATAGAAGAATACTTCTGCATCATCCACAAATATTCCATTAGTATTACCTTCACCTGAAGTTGATGTCAAATCACCAATAATTTTAGCAGTAGGATATATTTGTGGTTCTAATATTTCTCTTGACTTATCAATTTTTTTACCATTTAATACAATATCAACTTTTTGTTTTGTCCATCTGAATGGTTTATCATTATTTTCATCAATACCTGCAGCAGTGTAAATATCAGTCTCAACAAGTTTTGCACCTAATAAAGCATTTAATGTTCTTTCTGCTTGTTGTGAAGTTGACAATCCAACAGGATGTTTGAATATTCTTAATTCATCACCAACTTTAACTGTCTGTTGAATATCAGCTACATCAACGTCAACTCCCTCTTGACCCTTATAGAAGAAAATATCAACCTTTGCTTCTGGTTTTGGTGCTTCAATAAATTCAAAAGTAGTTCCTCCCTCAAATGTATAAGCAGAACCTGGTTTCTGCAACACACCATTTACAAATATGAGAAGAATTGCATTTAAATCAATTAATTGAGAACGTGAATTGTTGATATCTCTTTCAAAACTTAATAATTGTCCATTAAAGAATAGTGGGAATCTAGTTCTAGCACCATCTTGCAAGTTTCTAATTGAATCAATAAAGTCTAATTCACCAAACTGCCATGCTGAGAACTTATCACTAAATGTCTGTACCACCTCTAATTCAAATTCTTGTATTGGTTCGGATAGATGTGCAGCAGTAACTAATCCAACTGGTTTAAATTTATCCCCAACTTTAAATGAATGACCAGGTCTTGCTATAGAGAACTGTGATATTTCAAATGCAGTTGAACCAATTCCAACAGTTGTGGTTGCAGCACTAACTTTACAATCAATCAAAAGATTAGAACCTGTGTCAGTTGTTGTACCTACTCCAACCCTTGATATACCAATAACTGGTAAATTATCATAATTTGGTTGTGGAATTACAATTTCAGGATTTACGTAACCAGAACCTGCTTGTGTTATTGTGAATGCAAGTGTACCGCCAGCACCAACTGTTGCAGTTACTTCTGCTCCAGTTCCACCGCCACCACCAGCACCAACATTTAGTGTAATTGTGTTAGTTGTGGTTGCGGTTATGGCAGTTTGAATACCAGCAATAGGGTCGGAGTTAGGGAAACTTGTTTTAGATACTGCACGAGGATATGGATGATCGGAGAAGAAATTGTCCTTAGAGCATTTAAATACTAAACCACCAGTATCAATACCAACAGTATCACTTGTAGATAAACCATGATTAGGTATTGTTAATACTAACTGTCCAGAATGAGATGTGTAAACTGCATTTGTTGCTGTAAATGCATTTGCACCAGTGGCAGCAAAATTACTCTTACGAATTGAATTAATACCAGCACTTACAAATCTATGAACATATGCTTGGTCAGTAACTCCAATCGCTACTGTGCCACCACGATATCCTGAACCAAATGTAAGATCTTCAAAGAATTCGTATGCATGACCACCACCTTGATAAGTATGAGGTATGGTACTTGCACCTGCTCTAACTTCAAATGTCCTATCAGAAACAATACCTACAACAAACAGTGGTCTATCATGGTCTTGGAAGATTGTAGTTGTAACTCCTACATATCCACCACCACCAATTGTTTTTACTGAGTTTGCAGCAGCAGAAACGAATGTATGAGCATATTGGTCACTTGCAGAAGAAGCACCAACATTAACTCTGAATGTATTTGTAGTAACGTTACTGACTGTTAGATATTGTCCTGCTGCAGGGTCAGTTGCACGAGGATAACAATGAGTAGAATTGTTACTGTCTTTTGTGCAAGTGAAGCAAATTGAACCAGTATCAAGAACAACAGCATCACCATTTGTTAATCCATGATTAGCGATAGTTAATACTAATACACCAGTTGCTGGATTATAAGTTGCATTTGTTGGTGTACCAACAACTGTCTTTGGACATACAAATTCTAATCCTTTTAATTTAACTGTATTAGGTCTCTCAAGTGCAAATCCATGAACTTTATCTGTTGTAACTGTAATGATACCTGTGACATTATCATAAGCAGCAGTTTGTATTCCAAGATTAAATCCTGAAGATGTGCCAATACCAACTATACTTGTTAATCCACCAGCAGTATTTTTAAATGCTTTGACTTTTGCACCTTGTAATGGAGCATATCCTGTGCCTGGTGTTGAACCTAATGAAACAATTAATCCTCCTCTTGGAACTTGGTTTTGGTTTATATCAAAATCAGATACAATAAAGTCACCGTTTGTAGATGTAATACCTGAAAATATCACTGTTGAAATACCAGCAGTGGTATCTGCTTGGAACTCATAGTTATTACCTGTGTTATTCACAGTCAAAGGAGTTTGGAATACACCATTGATGAATAAAACTCCATTTCCTAATCCAATACCTGATGATGTATTTGCACCACCTACAGTTAATGAGTATGTTTTACCAATGCCTGTAAAATTATCTGATATATCATCAAACAACATATTAGTTGTATAATCTGATCTTAAGAATGTTCTACCACTAAAGTTTGCTCTTACAAATGGTAAATTAGTTTCATCTCTTCTGGATCTATTATTTCCTTTAGGTGGGTCTGCAAAGAATACAGTGCTATCAACAATATTGAATGAACCTCTGTGAACTCTTGCAACATCATTTGCTGTGTGTGAAGTCGCTGCAATACCTAATTGTGCTCTTTCAACTTTTACAACTGGCAGAGTTGCAATACCAAGTGATACATCAGTCGAATCATTAATAGTACCAGTTGGAGTGCTTGAGAATCCAACTTCAGTAACTTTCATATATTCACCATTCAACTTAAGGAAATCAGTTGGTTGAATTGAACTAATACCACTCAATACAAACTGTGATAATCCTATACCAATAGTGCTATTGTGGGTGAATCCATCAAAAATACCAAAGTTATGAGTAATTGATGTAAATGTAATTGGCTGCTGAACAACACCATCCAAACCTATAATTGTTTTGGTTAGTGGTTTCCTCATTGTAAGTTTATGAGCATTACCTGATCCAAGTCCTGTAAATGTTACTGCAATACCTGTTGCAACATATTCAGGTCTTGTATATAATTCAAATCTATCTTCATCAATCACTTTTGCATATACAGTGCTCGGTAATATTGTAGTTACCACACCTGCTATATTTGCTGTAGCACCAATCGAAACAGCAGTTCCAGCAACACCTATAAATGTTGAATCAGGTGTGTAGGTTAATTCTTCGTTGGTATTAAAGAAGTGGCTAGGTATTGTTAATGCTCTTGTAGCAGTGCTTATAGTTCCTGTATTTGATGGATTGAATGTTTTAGAATATATTGGTACACCTTCATGTTTTATTACAAAATCTTTTTTATTTGCTCTTAATCCAGCAGCACCATCATAAGTTGATAAAAATACTCTTTGATCAACTGTTCCATATGTTAAATCTGGAGGTGTATTTGCAAAATCACTTGCAGTATATAAGATTTGATTGTAAGATTGTACTTCTATTAAAGAATCAAATTCAGAGTCAGGATAGAATCTTAAATTAATATCATTACCACTAATTTCTCCACCAAATGTACCAATACCAGTGGTTGAACCAGCAGATACAAATGGGTACTGAACTGTTAATATATCATCTTCATCTCTAAGTGATATAATTTGATGAACTGCGGATGTATCACCACAAGAAACTCTAACAAGTGATTTAACAGAAGTATCAATCAACTTATTAATTGTTGCATAAGTTATTGGATTTGTTGTTCCAGTAGCGTATCCTGATTGTAATCTGGCACTTCTCTCAGCACCTGCTGGTTGTCCTGAAACTGAGAATCGATATGTTCCAATTCCAGTGGCAGTAGAACCTAAACCAACTATATTTGCTCTAACATCAAGAATATTAACTCTATCATTCTCACATTGTAATTTTACTAAATTATTTTCTACTCTTGCAGTAATCACACCAACTGATGATTGACTCAATCCAGATTTAGTATCAACATATGTTTCAGCGATGGTTGTGTCTGTTCCATCAAAATCAATAACTACTTCATTATAGTTAATTTCTTTTGTTGTAGAATCTTGTACAAATATTGATGCATGAAGAGCATTAAAGTCAAATGTAGGTACTTCGAGTATAGAGGTTGTTGTAAATCCAATTGTAGTTGAACCAATACCTGTGTTTACTCCAACTAAATCTACGTGTCCAATACCTGCTGTACCAATACCAGTTAGATCTGTATTAAAATCTATTTTTAATAATTTAATATCATGGTCTCTAGTGAATTTCTCAGTTGGTTCAAATAGAAGATTTTTAGTGCCTGTTGCTAATATTTCTGTTTCAAAATCACCTAATTTGATTGTTGTAAAATCTGTTGTTTTTTCAAGTAAGAAAGCATCACTCTCAGTTGTTATTGTGACAATTTCAGAGAATTGTGAATCCTCTGTATCAGGATCAATTATTTGAACCAAGTATTGCCCAAAATCTTCAACTAAAGGTTCAATAACAGTGTTTGTACTTTCAAATCCTTCACTAGAAAAGTTTTCACTGATATCATCATGTAACAACACTCTGTTTGTTTTACATCTTGTAAAATCAGTCAAAGTTCTATTTTTTAGTGTCAAGAATTTAGAACCACTCACTCTTGTATCAAAATCCCTAGCAAAGTCAAAATTATTGATTGCATCTACTCTTTGCTTATCTTTTAATTCAAGAATATTACCAACATCAAGAACAACAGTTTGGTTAGATTCTCGAACTTCTCCAACTCCAACTTTTAAATTAGATGTAATTGTAGTATCTGCAAAATTTTTCAATCCAGATGGATGAACTAATCTATTAACAGGATTAACAAATTTTTCCCATTCTATTGAACTCTTAACAGTATAAGATAAATTCTGATAGTAATCATTATCAGGTATTACTTGATAATCCTCATTCAACTTACCTATGTCATCTAACCAACCATATTCTTGTCTATTTGAGAAATCTGTTGTGAACTTAGCTTGATTATCAACAATACTGATTATCTCAGCAGATACATTACTTAATTCACCTTTTATACGGTCTCCTTTTTTAATCTTATATTTTCCATCTATCTTAATATAATCGTTTCTAACTTCTATAACTTTTAAGTCGGTAATTACATTATCAATAATTAAAGTTTCTTTTAATTCAAATACACCCCTTGTTTGTACAGGTTCAATAACAGGATATTTTTTCTTATTGATGAGATTAGCGTATCCTGACTGGAAAGTTTTAGCGATACCTGGATTAGTAGTTACACCTGCTAAACTGAAGACTGCTATACATTGTGTACCTGCAGTGTAATCAGTGACATCAAAGAATGAATAATTGTAATTATCTGAGTTATAACCTGTTCCTTCTACTGTAGTATTAGTTGATATTCCACCTTGTGTAGCACCTATACCTGCCTCTCCAACTCTCTGTATTCCTTCAACGAATACTTCATCACCTACAGCAAATGGTTGCTCATCAAATCCATTTATTGGTGTTTCAAGGAAACATGTAACAATACCACCAGAACTGGTTTGAACAGAGTTAATACCAACACCATTTGAATTATTAATAGAAATAATTTTGTGAACTACTGAATCTAGACCAGTAACAGGTGAAAGAACATCAACTTTTGATATTGTCTGATTAGGGGAGAATGGTTGTAGTGAGACATCATCAACGACAGTATTAGTTACAGGGTTGAATACTATAAGATTTGGTGTGCTCATATAATCGGCACCACCACTTACAATGTTTACAGATGAAATGACATCAAGGTTATCAATATTTACAACTGGAGATATAAATGCTTGAGGTCCTAAAGTTGTATCAGATGAATATTCATATCCAATATCTACGATTCTTACTTTTTTAATTCTACCAATAGTATTTGATGAAGCTTTTATATTTGCATCAGTTCCACTAACACTGTTTACTTTTTTAAATTGTGGTAATTTTTTGTAATTAAATCCTGGTGATAATATTCTGAAGTTTTTAATTGGACCGTGAACAGATGTTGATTTTGTTGAATACTCTATTTTCTCACAATCATTTGTGGTGTATGATAAAAATTCTGGAACTGTAGGTGAGAAATTAAAGGTGTCATCTGTGACATTAGATATCTTATACTCACCATTGTATACACTATCAATAAATCTTATTTCTGAATAGTTAGGAACTTCAGTATCAGCAGTGCTGATATAACCACCTTTAGTTAATCCATAATATAAAGTAACTGGAGTAGATGTAGAATACTGAACAGTTAAGGCAGCACCTATTGGATCTGTATTATTTGTCCCAATACCTATTGTTCCTGCTGTACCTACATTAAATGAACTACTATCTTGAGAACTTAAATATTCATTTGTAAGATTTTTATCATAGAATATTTTAAAATCAAAGTCTGCTAATGTTGTACTTGATAATCCAAAAGTTAATTTAGAATTTTTAACAACATCAATCCTTGGATTAATAGGAGCAATAGTTTGTGTACCACCTGTATTTGCTGTTATAGGTGCGATTCTTATTGGATTTACATTTAAATCTTGTATTGTTTCACATAATTGAAATCTTCTACTACTTACTCTATTAACAAAATATGTACCTGTACTTAATCCAGTTGCAGAACCTTGGTAAAATACCTTATCACCTGTCTTAAATCCATGCTCTGCAATATCAATTTGGTCAGTCTCAACATCTGATGCTGTAAATGTAAGAGGATTGATTATCAACTTATCAAATTCTGAATTATAATTTACGTTTACTGGTGTGGTTGTTCCTACTCCAACTGCTAAATTAGGAACAACATTCATTTTAATAACATCACCCTCAACTAAGTTGTGAGTCGTCGTATTTGCAGCAGAAACATTAGTAGAAACCGTTGTAGTAATTTTATCAATATCACCTCTTACTTGCTCTTTCTGACTTTCAAAGAAGTATAATGATGAATTAATACCAGAAGTTGAACCATTTGTATAGAAGAATAATCCCTCACTGGTGCTACCAATACCTACTTTTGTAGTAACTAAACCAATATTATCAGGACCTTTATTAATTACAAATACTTCAGATGAATTACTACCTAAAAACGGTAATTTAAATTCTTGAACTAAGTTTGTTCTACCTACATCAAATCTATTTGCACCATTTCGTTTATTAATAGTCAGTTTTTGTCCATTTTTAAATGGATGATTTGGTATTCTTATTGTTCTTGTAGGTATCGAAACTTCATTTACTTTGTCGCCAATAAATGTATCGACTTGAATCGCACCACCTATAGTGGTTCCAATACCAACTGATTGTTTACCATTAAAATAAACTAAATCATTAACCTCTGAGGTAAATTTGATAGTTTCAACAGGGATTGATATTTGGGTATTTAAGATATCTACATTTGATCCTAAAGTATGTGCTATACCTGTATGCCTTTGAATACGAACTATTCTATCACGAGGGAAAACACCTAATACTTTTAATTCTTCAGTATCACTTGTATTTCCCGATCCAACTCTAATTGAACCACCAATCGCTATTGAGTTTGGTATTTCAGTTAATACAATATCCTGAATAAGACCTGCAGCATTTCCAGCAGTCATACTTGATGCTAAACTTACTTTATTTGTTGTAACACCAACGTTAAATGAATTAGTTAAATTTTTAATATTAGTGCTTAAACCAGATATTGATACTGCATCCTGATCATTAACTTCAATGAATGGGAAGAAATTACCAACAACTTCATTATTTCCTCTATATTCAAATACAGCATTATTAAATGAGTTAATAACAGTATCAATGCGAGATATACCAATACCAACAATTTCACTAACTTGTGCTTTAAATCCAGAACCATTTGTTTCCTCATCATCAAATTCAGTCAAGTCACCAATCTTATAGTCCTGACCACCATTTAATATTGTTATAGCATCTACATCACCTTTAGTTACAGATTCAATAACAGATAATTGTCTTATTTTTTCATATGACTCAATTAAAAAATCATTCTCAGCAAAAGGTTCATCAACAGCGTAAGGTAAAGTATTTCTTCTTAAACCTGAATTGTTAAAATCAAAATCTTGACTAAGTAATTGATTTTCCTGTATGAAAGGTGATCTATAAGTATTACCTATGAAATATGGATAACTACCCTCTAATTTGTTTGTATTTGTACCTAATCCAACTGTAGCAAAATATGCATATATTCCATTTGGAAATTCAGGGGTTTTACCAAATCTTCCATTATGAATATCAAGGTCTCCAGATTCATCAAACACATGATCTTCAACGAAAAATCCTGCTGCATATCCAGTTGGTCTATTGACAACTTGTGATATATCTAATTTGTAAGATGATTGAATTATTTTTAATTCAGAGTTTATGTTATCTGGGTCAGAATAACCAAAAGGTCCATATATTGGGTTGCCATCATATGCCCAACCAATTATTGGAGAGTGACCTGTTATCTGATCGAATTCATTTGTATTTGAATCAACTGTAAATGTATTTTCAAAATTTTGTGCTGTTTGTTGTGAATAACCTAATATACCAAACTTTAACAATCCATCTTTTGTAGATAAGAATGAATCACCAAATCTACTTTGATTATTTAATGTCAGATTTCTAACTCTTGCAGTAAAACTGGAGTTTTGTCCTCTTGGAAATGCTCTTACTTCAGTAGTAATACTGCTGTATCCAATACCAGGATTAGTCACAATAGCATCTATGACAAATCCACCTTCGATTACAGGTCTTACAACAGCACCTGCTCCAGAACCTGTTGATATAACTCTTATTTCAGGACTTGAATTATATTCTCTACCTCTGTTTACAACAGCAACATCACTTATTTTTCCATCAACTACAATTGGTTTAAATTCTGCAAATCTACCATTTTCAATTGAAACTTTAGGAACTACTTGTTTATCTAAAGTTACAGAACCGTAGTTTGTTCCTTCTTCATATAAGTATGCTCCAAGAATCTCACCAGTAACAACAGGAGTTATAGTAATATCACCAGTGACAGTTGAACCATAAGAAACATCAACATTTACCTTAATTTGCGGATAATTAAATATTTGAAATCCTGAACCAGAAGTATCAAAGTTAACATACTTACCTCTATTAAAATCAACAGTTGATGTTGCACCAATACCAGCATCTGCTAGTTGGAAAGTGTCATCTGTTAATTTCTTAATATAATATGAAGAAGTAGTACTTAGACCTTGTACTGGTGTAGTCTCTGCGGAATATTCTACAATCTCACCACTTTGGAATCCATGATTCTTAAATGTTATTACGTTTGAAGATGTTGATATACCAGCAGGTTTAACTCTTAATTTACGATGAGTATATCCTGAACCCTCTTCTAAAACCTTAACAGCAACAAGAGTATTTTTGCTCTCAGTTTTAAACTTATGAATACCACTTGCAGCGGTGTCTGTTGATAATCCAACAGTGTTTATACCAGCAGTTCCAAACAATGCATCTGTTGGTGTATTGAATATTCTAACTGTAGATGGATTTACAGATCTTACATAATATGGTGCACCATCTGAGAGTGTACCAGAAATTTTATTTTCAAGATCAAAAGCAGTTCCAATACCTATTGGTTGATTGTTATTCGCACTATAGTATAGTAACTGACCATCAATTAGGTTATGATTTTCTTTGAATGTAATTGTTTCATTAACTACGTCTACACCACCATTGAAAAATACATCTCTACTATCAAATAGTAATTCTCTATTTCTTTCACCTAATATTGGTTGTAATACACATCCACTTCCATTACCACCAGTTAATGATATACTTTGTACTTCATCAATATCAAATGATTGAGGGTCAACAAATACTTCTTTTACTGTTCCCTGAACTATTGGTTCAGCAGCAGCTCCTACACCAGTACTTGTTTCAATACCAATAATAGGTGGATTTAAAACATCATATCCTGAACCAGAATTTAAAAGGTCAACAGACTCTAGTGAACCATAATAGATTTGATTATCTGAAATAGGTGATCGAATTTGAACACCATTTATTAGAATTCCTATATCAGTTGTAGGTATTTCTTGTGCAGATGGAACAAATAAGTTTTGAGATAAAGGGAATTTTCTTAAAATTTTATCAGCTTCTAGAGTTCTACTTGAATGTCTCTTTAAAACAAATCTATGAACATCAGTTGTGGATGTAGTAGGACCTACTTGAACAGTACTAGCAGTTCCAATTTGTGCAGTTGAGTTGAATAATCTAATTTGAGATATATTTTGATTAGCACCTGGTAATACTGGATCAACATAATATGTTCTTCCAGTGTCTAATCCTACTAAACCATCACCATCAGTTTGATAAATGATGGCATCTCCCTGTATGAATTTGATATCTTCACCTGGTGGTGGAGTAAATTTAATAAAACTATATTTTTGATTTAATGGATTGAACCCATCTAACTTTGTTTCGGTTCCTCCTGTAATTGTTTCTTCAATTATATTTTGTGTTATATCATAACTTGGTAGAGAGTTAGATGCAACATATCCATCTTGGTTTCCATCTACGTAAACACTTAGAGTATCTGCAATTATATTATTATTACCTTGAGCAAGAACAACTCCAGTACTGTTTACTTTTTCTACTATTCTTCTAATATCATAGTGTTGTCCTGCTTGAGGTGTAAATCCAGCGATGTTTGTTGCATTGATTTGATTTAATGTAACATCAATACTACCAACCTGACCACTTCCAGCAATAACTTGTTCGTTTCTTTCTAATATTTCAAATCTATCACCTACTTTTAAATAAGCTTTGTCAATTTTTGTATTAAGTTTAAAGGTTGAACCAGATATTTCTACTTGGAACCTTGAAGCAGTATTATAAATCCATGAGTTTGCAAATATTTGTTTATAATTTTCCTTGTCATTTTCTATTTTTTCACCTATATTCTTTACAAAAAGGTTTTCTTGTTCATTAATCAAACTGATATCAGTAATTGGTACTAATTCTGATAACACACCAGTGATTCTTAAATCAACTCTTTTACTTAAATCTCCATTTTCATATCCAAATATTGTTTCATCTGAACGTAAATCAGTAGCAGTTTGGATACCAACTCCAATTCCAGAGCATCCAAAGAACTGATTGATTGATTTTGATGTATAATTAATTGCTGAATTAGCACCACTAATGATAGTTCCTGTAGTTCCAAAACCAACAGTTGAGTCAACATCTATAATAGATGCTCCAGCACCCACTCCACCAATTACTTTTGTTTTACCAGGTATTGTAAATACACCTTCGATTAAGTCACGATCACTAAATCCAACAAATAATGCAATTTTATAATAATTTTTACCCTCTCTTTTTATTATTTCAACTTCAGATACTGATGCATTAGTGTTTATATCAGTCGATTTGAAAATTGTTTGACCAGTTAGGTTTTGTGGTTCACCAGTTGGTGATATTAAATCAGCTACAATTACTTCACGACGTATAAATTCAGCACCTGATGGTTTAATTAAATTACCTTCTAAGTCAATTATCTTTGAATCTACACCATATAATACTTTAAATAAAATTCTTATTGATTCTTCAACACCTTTTGACTGATAAAATGAACGAGCAAACTTTATAAAA
>Ga0209359_10000045_pt1 | contig 24036 bp, 24 predicted proteins | sample MarorgKNORR_S2LV_FD_188224 | JGI IMG/M metagenome (GOLD analysis project Ga0209359, IMG submission 188224) | Marine microbial communities from the Southern Atlantic Ocean, analyzing organic carbon cycling - Surface_A/KNORR_S2/LV (SPAdes) (version 2) | ecosystem: Environmental > Aquatic > Marine... | reverse complement strand
CTCAATGAGATATGAAAGCAAAGAGCAGATGTTACAGTTAGCTGTTGATACTATTGAACGAGCCTATAAGCCTTTAGAAGAGTGGTTTACAGTATTTCCAAAATCTCCTTGCAAGGTCTTGCCAGTCCCAGCTGAGTCTGAACAGCATGCTCCACCTGCATATTATTACCCACCTTTACCTGATGGTTCAAGGGATGGGACATATTTTCTTAACACTTACAAAGCAGAAACAAAAAGTATTTTTGAAGCAGAATCTGTAGCTTTTCATGAGGCGATACCAGGTCATCACCTTGATAGAACTATTGCAGTTGAGCTACAAGATGTACCAGACTTTCAAAAGTATGTAGCTTCAACAGCATTTGTTGAGGGCTGGGGACTTTATTCAGAGCAATTAGCTAATGAAATGGGCCTTTATTCCAATGATGTTCAACAGCTAGGAAGACTTGGAAATGATGCATGGAGAGCTTGCCGTCTTGTTCTTGATACAGGCATGCATGGAATGGGCTGGTCAAGAGACAAAGCAATTAAGTTTTTCAAAGCAAATTCTCCAATTGAAGCTATAAATGCAGAAATTGAGACCGACAGATATATTGCCTGGCCTGGACAAGCATGTTCATATAAAATGGGCCAATTGAAGATTGAAGAACTACGAAGAAAAGCTGAAAATGAACTAGGTGATAAGTTTGATATTAGGTATTTTCATGATGAAGTCTTATGCGATGGGGGAATAACGCTTCCAATTTTAGAAAATAAGATTGATACATTTATTGCAAAGCATAAAAGCTAAACAAAAAGATAAGTAAGTTTTCTCCAGAACCATTCAAGCGGACCATATCTCCACTTATCTAAAATTGGTTTTGACCAGTATATTTGCAACCCCCAAATAATGACTATATACAGAACTAATTGAGACCTTGAAAAAGTTCCAATTCCAAATAAACTGCCAAGCACAAATACACCAAGCAATGTTTGAGTTATATAGTTTGTAAATGCCATCTTCCCACATGCACGTAATCTAGTTGAAATACTTTCTCTGAGTTTTATATTCATTATTGTTAGCAACCCAACATAGCCAAGCACCATTGGAATTACTGAGAAAGAAAGCCAGAACCAGCTTGTAATTGCAGTTGCAGCGCTGTATTCAGTTGAGACACGCAAATAAATACTATAAATTGAAAAAGGTAAACCTATGCAAAATCCATAAAACATCAATTTTTTATAAAAATTTAAACCTCTTGTTCCTTGAATAACGTTTAGTCTATACAGTAAAATTCCAACAACCATTAAAGTTATTGCTCTCAAGAAGCCATCTAGAACAAACATAAGTCCTATTATATTTCCAAACTCAGATTCCCCAGGAAACCAAAACTTTCCTAAATTTAAAGAACCACCCTCACTTGCAGCAACTACCCAGGCTGAATCTAAAATTAAATTTCCAGAATTGTCATATATAGAACCAATATAATTTATGAGCAAAAGGTCTATGACAACAAGAAAAGTGATAAAAAATATTGTTATTTTATTATTTTGAATTTGAGGAAATAAAACTATGCAAAAAGCGCACAAAGCATATGATATGAGAACATCTCCTTCCCAAATTGATATGTGAATAATGCCGAATAATAATAATAAAAAGTTTCTCCAAAAAGATAGTAATTTAGGTCTTTTAACTTTTTGTTTTGCATTATCAAGAAAAATCATTAATCCTACACCAAAAAGCATTGAAAATAAGCCCATCATTTTAAATTCAAAAAATACCGAAGAGATAACGATAACAATCCAATCTAGTAAATTTTCAGCACCATATGTAGAGTGATTAAATAAAGCTGTAATTGGTAAACCAAATGATATTACATTTATTATAAGTATTCCAAGAACAGCAAAGCCTCTTATGAAATCAAGATTTGTAATTCTTTGAGAAGAATTCACTCAATTAATCTTCTTCTGAATAACTTTTATTGAACATCCACAAGACGGTATAGGCTAGGGCAAGACCAAATATATAGAAATTAAAGTTTGTAAGCTCATTAATTTCCAATCCAAAAATACCATCCACTATAGCTATCACAACTCTGAGGAGTATTCCAGAACCAATCAACCGGCCAAAACTAAATTTTTTTAAAAATGAAATAATATTTCCTGTATCCATAAAATTTATTTTATAGGGTTCTTCTAATTGTTTTCTCAGTTTTTTTAACTATTTCATTTTTGTAGCTTTGATGAATTTCTTTCTCTTTGGTTTTAGAATCAATTTTTTGGTTTGAAATTTCATTTTCTAAAGAAACAATCTTATCCTGAAGTTCTTCAATTTTTTCTTTCATCTCATAAATTATTTTTATACCGTCTAAGTTAATTCCCCTTTGAGATAAATTTTGAATTTGAATCAGTTTATCTATATCTTCTTGGGAATACCTTCTAGTACCCCCTCCAGTTCTGAAAGGCTTAATTAACCCTTTTTGTTCATAGGTTCTAATTGTTTGCTGGTGTATACCGGAAAGAGTAGCTGCAACAGAAATAAAATAAATTGCTTTTGAATCTTCCTTACTCATCTAAATACTCTCTCGGTGAGTTACCAGATTCAAATTGGTCTCTAAATTTTTCAAGATGTTTTTTGGCTGATCTTGATAGGTTTGTTGGTGGAGTTATAAACACCTTTACATATAAATCTCCAGGTCTTCTACCTTGTGGAGAAATTCCCTCTCCTCTAATTTTAAAAGTTTTTCCGCTTGGAGTTCCTGATGGAATTTTTAATGTAACTGATTTTGTAAGTGTTGGAATTTTTATACTGGCACCTAAAGCAGCTTCTGAAAATAATAATGGAACTTCGAGTATTAGGTCCATGTTTTTTCTTTTAAAAAACTTATGTGGCTCTACTGAAACTTGGACTAATAAATCTCCATCTGGCGCTCCAGCAGCTCCAGGGCCACCTCGACCCCTCAGTCTTATTACACTTCCATTATCTACACCTGCTGGTACCTTAATTTTTAATGAATCACTTTCTAAAGGGAGAACAACTTCAATACCAGAAGCAGCTTCGAGAAATGATATATTGATATTAGTTTGATATGTTTGACCTTTTCTTCTTCCTCCAAAACCAAAAATATCACCTAGATTTTCAAAAATATCACCAAAATCATCAACAGTAAATCCCTGACTACTAAACCCTCCGAATCCGGATGCACCCATTGAACGCATTTGGTCGTATTCTTGTCTTTTTCTCTCGTCTCCTATTACAGCATTAGCTTCCGAAACTTCTTTAAATTTTTTTTCTGCTTCAGGGTCTCCGGGATTAAGATCCGGGTGGTTTTCACGAGCTAGTTTTTTATATGCTTTTTTTATATCATCTGTACTCGCATTTTGGGGTACACCTAATATGGCATAGAAATTCTTATCGAGCCAGTCTCTACTCACTTTTTACTTTTACCATTGATGGACGAATTAAATTACCTTGAAACATGTACCCTTTTCTTAATACAGCATCAACCACTTGTAAATCTCCCTCGCCAGTATGCTCAACAGCTTCATGAATAGATGGGTCAAAACTTTCTCCCACGGTTCCCACTTCTTCTAATTGTAAATTTTCCAGTATTGACTGAAGAAGGCTATTAAAAGCTTCTGTCTCTTTACTAATTTCATCTTGTGACATAGCCATTTCAAAATTGTCAATTAGTGGAAAAAGGGCATTAATAAAATATGCTAAAGTGACAGAACTTATATTTTCTTTCTCTTTTTCAGCCCTTTTTTTATAATTGTCAAAGTCTGCAGCTAGCCTAAGGTGGTCGTCCTTAATTTTTTCATATTGAGAAAGAGGAACACTAGGTTCTTCAGGTGTTTCTTCGACCCCTTCTGTTGAATCACTATCTACATCCTCAACAGGGAGTTCTTCTTTACTCATCCTCTACAACTTCACCTTCGACTACATCATCTGACTCATCTGAAGATGGGTTAGGAGAGTCATTTTGAGTCTCTGCATATAATTTTTCTGCAAATGATTGACTAGCTTTTGAAAGATCTTCAATACAAACTTTAAGGTCATTTATAGCTACATCATCACCTTCTAGTAATTTTTTTAACTTATCATTAGCCTCTGTGATTGCGGTTACTTCCTCTTCGCTTGCCTTATCTTTATTGTCTTCAAGCATTTTTTCTGTTGAAGTTACCATTCCCTCAGCCATATTTCTTGTTTCAATAAGCTCTTTCTTTTTAGCATCTTCATTAGCATGTTGTTCTGCATCTTTTATCATCCTGTCAATTTCATCATCTTCGAGAGCAGTACCTCCAGTAATTGTGATTGCTTGCTCTTTACCTGTTCCAAGATCTTTAGCATTAACATTTACAATTCCATTAGCGTCAATATCAAAGGTAACCTCTATTTGGGGCGTTCCAGCCATTGCAGCTGGTATATCTGTTAATGTAAATCTACCTAAAGACTTATTACCGGATGCCATGTCTCTTTCGCCTTGAAGAATATGAATTTCAACTTGAGTTTGGTTATTTTCAGCAGTACTAAATACTTCTGACCTTTTAGTCGGTATTGTAGTATTTCGCTCTATCATTTTTGTCATGATGCCACCCTTAGTCTCTACTCCTAAAGTAAGAGGAGTCACATCTAAAAGTAATACATCTTTCACATCACCTTTTAAAACTCCAGCTTGAATAGCAGCACCTGAAGCCACAACTTCGTCAGGATTAACACCTTTATGAGGGTCTTTACCTGTTAATGTTTTTACAAGTTCCTGAACAGCAGGCATTCGGGTTGAGCCACCAACTAAAATAATGTGATCTATTTCTGAAAATTTCATACCAGCATCAGATAGAGCTTTTTCTACTGGTTCTTTAGTACGCTCAACTAAATCTGCAGTAATCTTTTCAAATTCTGATCTACTAAGTTTTTCAAGTAAATGCTGAGGGCCTGCATCATTAGCAGTAATAAATGGTAAATTTATTTCAGTTTCACTTGTTGAAGATAATTCAATTTTTGCCTTTTCAGCACCTTCTTGGACTCTCTGAATGGCCATTTTGTCTTTTGAAAGATCTATTCCGGTTGATGATTTGAATTTTTCAATTAACCAATCGATGACTCTTTGATCCCAATCATCTCCACCTAATTTAGAATCACCAGAAGTTGATTTTACTTCAAACACACCTTCAGAAATTTCTAATACTGAGACGTCAAATGTACCTCCACCAAGATCGAAAACAAGTATCTTCTGATCTTCACTATTTTCAAGGCCATATGCTAGTGAGGCTGCAGTTGGCTCGTTTATTATTCTTAAAACATTTAATCCGGCAATTTGTCCAGCTTCTTTTGTTGCTTGTCTTTCTGCATCGTTGAAATAAGCAGGTACAGTAATAACAGCTTCAGTTACATCATCTCCTAAATATGATTCAGCATCTCTTTTAAGCTTTTGGAGTATTCGTGCTGAAATTTCTTGTGGAGTATATTCTTTGCCTTCGAAAGTTTCTTTCCAGTTTGTTCCAACCTGTCTCTTAATTGATCTAACGGTATTATCAGGATTTGTTATTGCTTGTCTTTTTGCTAACTCTCCAACTAGAACTTCTTCAGATTTAAACGCAACGATAGATGGAGTAGTGCGGTTACCTTCGGCATTAGCTATTACAGATGGCTCACCACCTTCTAGTACTGCTACAACACTGTTTGTAGTCCCTAAGTCTATTCCAACGGCTTTTCCCATAATGTTAATCCTCTCTTAAGTGTTTAATTAATTTCTTGCTCTCTAGGTAGGTGACCACGTACTCTTGGATAGGAGACTGGTGCATGAAGAAAGCAAAATTTCTTTTTGTTATACATGCTTATTACAGTTTCACAAGATTCAAATTCACAGACACGACCAGAAGTGTATTTTTTTGACCTTCTAATACCTGGTTTAACTTGTGATGCAGTTAATGTTCCACTCATTTTTTCTCCTAATCTATATAATAAATTATATAAAATCTAAGTAAATATACTTAGATTTAATTAAAAATATATCATATATCAGAATTTATGCAAAACATTTTCAAATAAATTTTAAATTTTCAAAAATTAGTAACTTATCACCCACCTGATAGTATTAAATAATGGAAAAAACCGATATTCATATAATTGGTCTAGGTAACCTTGGTTCCGCTTTTCTTGAGGGATTAATGACATCTAATAAAGAACATTCAATAAAAGTATATGAATTAGATACCAGTGTTTTAGAGGTTTATGAAAAAAAATATCCAGAAAATGATTATTTTAATAGTTTCGATGAATTCAAGTCCGGTGTGTTAATTTTGTGTGTAAAACCACAATCGATTAATGAAATTTTTGTTCAAATTAAAGACAAGATTCACGAAGGTGTTTTAATTTGCTCCCCTGTTGCGGGATTAGACATTGATCATATTGAAAAATCAATAAGTAATAAAATAATAAGAATTATGCCAAATTTACTAATTAGAAATAATAAAGGTTTTATTCCTTATTCTAAAAATTATGAAAATGATTACCTAGATTTTATTCAATCAACTCTTAATCATCTAGGCAGAACAAAAGAATTTTCCGAACAATACTTTCCGGTAATTACGGCATTATCAGGTAGTGGACCAGCATGGTTTTTCCTACTCTCCAATGAGTTAATTAATGCTGGAAATAAATTGGGACTTTCAAACCAGGAATCAGAAATACTTGTTAATGAGATTATCAAAGGTCTACCAGAGTTAATATCTGATGATGTTACATACCCAGATCTTATTAGTAAAGTTAAGTCCCCTAAGGGAACAACTGAAGCTGGGCTCAATTCGCTTAAAAATGACTCCTTTGATACAATAATTCTCAATGCCATTGAAAAAGCCACACAAAGATCAATTGAATTATCAAAAGAGTTAAAAAGTGAATAAAATATTCAAAAATTTTAAAGCAAATGATTATGTACTTCTATTTTCCGCCGGAGCATCTATAGGAACTCTTTTTTTATGGGGCGCAAGTTATATATTCCCTGAAGGAGAAATAGTTGGAGGTAGAAGAGTATTTGAAAATATTCCAAAAGTTCTTCAATATATTTTTTATGTTCTTAGTGCTGCGACAATTTTTATTTCTGGGTATCTCTTTTCCTTAAGAGTTAAAAATTGGACTAGAGGTACGGAGGAAAAAAGAAAAGTAAAACTAAGCCAACGAATTTTTAGTTTTCTTGACGGCATAACTATGAGAACAGTTTTGAGATTCAAAGCTGCTGGTTTAATGCACTCATTAATATATGTTGGATTTCTGGGATTATTTGCAGGAACTGTTACCTTAGAGGTTCATCACTTATTGCCACCTTCTTTAAAATTTTTACAAGGCACTACCTATATCATTTATTCGTTCACCTTAGAGCTTGCGACCATTGCGTATTTAACAGGTTTATTTTGGGCTTTGGCAAGAAGGTTAAGAGGTGCTGAATACAGAATTCAAACAAAAACAACATCTGATGACTATTTAACACTTTCACTTTTAATTTTTATAGGTATTTCTGGAATTACTACTGAAGCTGGTCGAATAGCCTTAGAGGGGTTTCCCGACTATGAAAAATGGTCCTTCATAGGTTATGCTTTTGCTGATTTAATAAACCTCACTAACCCGAGCTTATTTCATAGAGTTTCCTGGATACTACATGTTGTCTCCTTCTTTGTCTTTCTTATTGCAATTCCTTTATCTAAATTAAGACACATTTTTACTTCACCAATCAATATGTTTATGTCACCAAAAGAACGACATAAAGGTGCCATGAGGGATATTGGAAACTTACTAGAAGCAGAAGATATTGATAATGTTGGGGCAGGAATAATTGATCACTTTACATGGAAACAGTTAATGGACTTAGATGCATGTACGGTTTGTGGAAGATGTACTTCAGTATGTCCTGCTAATCAGACTGGGAAATCTCTTGATCCAAGGGAAATAATATTAAAAGTTGGTCAAGTTATGTCGGAGTCAGGAGATCCAGCAGTTCCAGCTACAGTTAGTACACCAGGTCCGTTAAGAGTAAACTCTTCAAATGTCTTTGAGAGGATTACCTCAGAGGAACTATGGGCTTGCACTTCCTGCAGAGCTTGCGATGAGATATGCCCAGTAAACATAGAAATTCTAGACAAAATTTTGGATATGAGAAGACATTTAGCTTTGATGGAATCAGACTTTCCTTCAGAATTAGGAAAAGCATATGTAGCAATGGAAAACTCTTCCAACCCTTGGGGTGCTTCACAGAATGATAGGCTTAAATGGACGGAGGATTTAGATTTTGAAGTACCAATTCTTAATGAAACTAATCATGAAGAATATGACTATTTGTATTGGGTAGGTTGTGCTGGTGCATTCGATGACAGAAATGTACCCGTCACTAAGGCAGTTGCAAAGCTACTAGAAAGAGCTGGTGTTACTTATGCTGTCCTAGGACCAAAAGAAGTTTGCACGGGAGATTCTGCAAGAAGAACGGGTAACGAATTTGTATTTCAACAATTAGCAATTCAAAATATTGAAAATATGAATAATTTAAAAGTTGAAAAAATTATAACCCAATGTCCACACTGCTTTAATACAATTTCAAATGAGTATCCTCAGTTGGGAGGAAATTATGAAGTAATTCACCATAGTCAACTACTAACAGAGTTAGTACAGTCAGGAAGAATAGAAGTTGGCACAAGCGATAAGCCTTATAAAATTACTTATCACGATTCATGCTATTTAGGTAGACACAATGATATTTATACTGCACCTAGAGAGATTGTTGGGTCTATAGGCGGAATTGAAATTAGAGAGATGAAGCGTCAAGGAACTAAAAGTTTTTGCTGCGGTGCTGGTGGAGGAAGAATGTGGATGGAAGAATCAACTGGCCAAAAAGTTAATATTGAACGCTCACAAGAAGCTATTGACACTGGAGCAGATGAGGTAGCGGTAGCTTGTCCATTTTGCTACATCATGATGGATGATGGTGTAAAAGAACTGGGGTACGGAGATAATGTAAAAGTTCGTGATGTGTCATTGATATTATTAGACAATCTAAAGAAAGATTAAGAGTTTCTGCCTAAGAAAAACTTATTTATATCTCCATTACTATTTTTAAGACTATACAAAATATAAATTGCAGTGGTAAGGTTTCCAAGGATCATTACAAAAAATATCCATATAATTGATTTATTTAATGGTTCTTTATAAAAAATCCAAATACTAAAAAGTGTAAAACCCGCATAGAGATCAACAAGTGAAACAACTCCCCATGGTAATTGTGGAATGGGTGAGTCTAAAATAGATACTTGGCTTTGAGCCCACAAAATTACACCAATCATGGCTACAGTAATGATGTATGTAATTAACTTTGTTATAGTCATAATGTAGATTTTAAATTAATCAAAAAGAAAAATGAAAGATAGCAAAATTATTTCAAGAATTTTAAGACTTGATAAAAATATATATAATGAACTTCTAGTTCAAAAAGATTCACTCCAAAAGTCTATATTTATTTACTTAACAACATCTGTGTTACTTACACTCGGTGTTTTTAGATTTATTAACGGCGTTTTAGATTTCATAAAAGAAAATTTAATGGCATTTCAGCAAGAACTATCTACGCAGGAATTTTCGATGATTAGATCTTTAATTGACGAATTAGAAGTTGCTTTTAATAGTGAGAATGCTTTTTCTAACATAATATCTTCAATAACATCATCTGTAATCTCAAGTGGTATAGGTCTTGTTATTATTTATTTTGTTCTTAAGTACCTATTGAGACAGGAATCTCAGCCAAAAAACTTACTTATTATATATTGCTATTCAAACATTCCAGGCCTGCTTATTGCACCAACATTTGTCATTTCATCAATTTTTGTGCAGGGTGTTCTGGTCACATTTGTAGCAGTATTCTCTATTGTGACCTTTGGGTCAGGCTTAAAACAGGTTTACTCACTTAGAAATATAGAAGTAATATTACTCCTTGTTTCATGGATGTTTGGTTCAACTATTCTAGGTTCAATCTAATTATGAATGCTGGAGTAATTCTTGCTGCTGGAGATTCTACCAGGATGGGTTTTCCTAAACAATTAGCTGAAATTAGAGATAAGCCCCTTCTTGAGTTAGTTGTTGAAAAAGTAAATAACTATTTTGAACTCTCTTCAGTTGTCTTGGGATTTGAAAATGAGACTATAACTGAGAAAATTAATTTTTATAGTTCAAATATTTTGATTAATGAAAACTGGAGCGAGGGAATTATTTCATCTATAAGAACCGCATTGTTTTTTTATCAAAATCAAAAAGAAATTGACGGCCTTGTTTTCTTTCTTGGCGATCAACCCGATGTTAAGAACGAAGTTATTCAAAGTATTCAGAATAAGGAAGTCCATGATAATAAAGTTTTAATTCCTCAATATAGATATAAGCTAGATTTTCCTGTTTTTGTACCGAGACAATTATGGCCAAAGCTTGAACTGTTAACACAAGAAGATAGTGTTGAGGTAGAGCCCTCTGTTTATAAAGATTTCGACTTAATTGATTATTTTATTTCTTCGGAGACAAAAGTTGAAAAGTTAAATTTCAATTTTCTTAGTCCAACTGATTATGATGAAGAAAAAGATTTTTGAGAGTGGGAAAATCTTATATAAAAAATCATTTGTTTATGTTGAAAATTTTGTAAAATTTAAAACATGAATTCAATTGATTCAATAAATGGCATGACTCATACTGAGGCTACAAAATTAAGAAGAGCAAGGGTCAGGACAACAACTACATTTTTACAAATAGCATCATCACGATCAGGAAGAGCATTATTAACTAAAGAAACGGGAATTAGTTCTCCCAAACTTCTTCACTGGGCGCGCCGAGCTGAATTAATGAAAATCAAAAACTTAGGAAGAGATTATGCAGATCTTCTTGAAGCAGCCGGTGTGGAGAGTGTTTCAGAACTAAGAAGAAGAAATCCTGAATCTCTCCATGAGTCAATGGATCTTATAAATGTAAAAGCAAAAATTGTAGAAAGAATGCCATCACTTAAAAGAGTTAATAAATGGATAGAAGACTCAAAAGATATAGAGATCAAGGTTTCTTCTTAATAATTCTTATTATCTATCATTAAGGTGTGAACAAAAGAACAGTTAGAATTACAGGAGCACAATGCTCCTTTTCTGTAGGGGCAATTCAACAGAACAAAAATAAAATTCTTGATTGTTTTGAAAAAGCTGAATCAGTTGAGTCAGATATTGTCATTTTTCCTGAACTTGCTATTACTGGATATCCACCAGAAGATTTACTTTTAAGAGATAGCTTTATAGGTAAAAATTTTGCAGTGCTTGAAGAAATTGCAGAATTTTCTACTAATACAAGTGGAATTATAGGATTTGTAGACAGAAAATTAGATAACCAAAGCTCAGATAAAAATAGTAGAACTATAGCTAATGCTGCTGCAATTGTTCAAAATGGTGACGTCAGAGGAATATATCATAAAACATTTTTACCGAATTATTCTGTATTCGATGAAGCAAGATATTTTTCTAAAGGTTCAGAATCAGATCACTTGTTTTGGTATGAAGATGTTGCAATTGGGATTAATATTTGTGAGGATATTTGGATTGAAGACGGACCAGCCGAAGATCAAGTTAAAAATGGTGCCTCTTTAATTATTAATATTAATGCCTCTCCTTACGACATAAATAAAAGTGAATCGAGAAAAGAAATTGTTAAAAATAAAGCAGCCAAATTAAAGGTACCAATTATTTACTTAAATATGGTTGGTGGTCAAGACGAACTTGTTTTTGATGGAGGCTCTTTTGTGGTCGATGAAACAGGAGAAATCATTTATCAAGCAAGTCAGTTTGACGAAGAGGTATTTCATTTAGATTTAGATCTACTTATCAAGAGGTCTGCAGATAAATCAAACCTAGAGTTAAGAACCAAATCATTAGAGTTAGAGAGTAGAGTCTCCGCCCCTACACTTACGGAAAATGAATCTATTTACTCAGCTTTAAAACTTGGTTTATTTGACTATGTTACAAAAAATAGCTTTAAAAAAGTACTCATCGGTATATCAGGAGGAATAGATTCTGCTTTAACCGCAGCTATATGTGTTGATGCTCTAGGATCTGAAAATGTAATTGGTGTTGCTATGCCATCAAAATATAATTCAACGGAATCTTTAGATGATGCTATAGAATTATCAAAAAATTTAAATATGGAGTTAAAAGTTATTGAAATTGAACCACTTGTGGAGACCTTCAGAAGCACCTTATCTTCAGCAGTGGTAGATAAATTATCTCAAGTTACGGATGAAAATATCCAATCTAGAGTTCGGGGTAATATTTTGATGGGGCTATCAAACCAAACTGGAGCTATGGTTGTTTCAACTGGGAATAAATCAGAAATGGCTGTTGGATATTCAACATTATATGGTGATTTAGCCGGTGGATACGCTTTACTTAAAGATCTTTATAAAACTAAGGTGTACGATTTATCTAATTTTAGGAATAGTCTTTCTGAAGTAATTCCTAAGAACATCATCCTGAAAGAACCTAGTGCAGAACTAAAACCAAACCAACTTGATAAAGATTCCCTGCCCGAGTATGAGGAACTAGACACCATACTTAATTTGTATATAGAAAACGACAGTTCGTCAGAATCAATTATTGCAACAGGAATCAATGCTTCTTTAGTTTATGAAGTTTTAGAAAAAGTAGATAGGAATGAATACAAAAGAAAACAAGTAGCTCCCGGTGTAAAATTGACTGAAAAAGCATTCGGCAAAGACAGACGAATGCCAATTACCAATACCTACATAAGGCAAAGTGATTAATTGTGTATCTAATTAATAGTGTACAAGTGGAAAAAAATGATTTCACAATTCCAATAGAAAACATGGGAGTTTGGAGAGGTGATGGAGTATTTGAAGCAATTAAGATTCACGATGGTTATCCATTTGCAATAGACCTCCATATTGATCGACTTGCAAGGTCTTGCTCAAAAGTATATTTTGAAAATATTGATTATGAAAAAATTAAAGAAGATATAATTTTCATTGCTAACAACTATGAAGATGGCTATGTTCGTACATTAATTTTACGAAGTGAAAAAAATAGTCACGATATATTTTGTTTTTACCAACCACCAATCTCAATTTCGCAAAACTTTTCACTTCAAACACAAAAAGCCTTTTGGCAGAGTGGTGGGGATTATGATTTAGACTCAACATTTAATATTGGAACAAAATCTACTTCATACGGAATGAATATAAGCCATACAAGGGCGGCGGAACAGGCTGGATTTACAGATGCACTTCTTTTAAACAAAGATGAAATTATTTTAGAAGGTCCTACATTTACATTTGGCTGGATTAATAATGATAAAATATATGTTCCAGATTTAAAATTGGGAATCTTGGACTCAATTACAAGGCAGTATCTAATTAAATTTGGAGTTGAAAAAAAACTTACGGTTTTAGAAGACAGAATCAAAACTAGTGATTTGGAAGAAATTGATGCTTGTTTTGTATTATCAACTGCTAAACATGCAGTCCCTGTATTTAAAATTAATGAAATAGAATACGCAAATCATGATTTAATTACAGAAATTCAGAATGTATTTATTGAGCAAATAAGGACAGAGCGGTTAAATTAAAAGGAGGTTATGTGAGACTTACAGAATACTCTCATGGTGCTGGTTGAGCATGTAAACTTTCTCAGAAAGAACTTGCTCAGGTACTGAAGCACTTTAAACAACAAAATAAATCAGACTCTCACAAAATACTTGTTGGTCTTGACATCCCTGATGATGGAGGGGTAATTGAACTACAAAGTGGTATTAAAATTATACAGACTGTTGATTTCTTCACGCCAATATTAGATGATCCTTTTGATTGGGGAAGGGTTGCAGCAGCGAATGCTCTATCTGATATATATGCAATGGGAGGAAAGCCAATATCGGCTTTACAGCTTGTTTCTTGGCCAAGGGAAGACCTATCTTTCGAGATTCTTTCAGAGGTGCTAAGAGGTGGTTTGGAAATAATGAATAAAGCTGGCTGTACTATTATTGGCGGCCACAGTATTGATGATAAAGAACCAAAGTATGGTTTTGCAGTTACTGGAATTATTGAAGAGAACATCTATAGAAAGACAAATATAAAAGAAGGTGATGTTTTATATTTAACTAAACCTCTTGGATCGGGAATTATCTCATCGGCAATCAAAAAAAATATAGCAAGCAAAGATTCTATTAAAGAAGTAACTGATTTAATGACAACTCTTAATGACAAAGCTCTTCAATTCGCTTCAGAAATGGGTGCTAATGCAATTACAGATGTTACCGGTTTTGGCTTACTTGGACATTTACTTGAAATGATTGGTGAAAGTGACTTGTCAGTTAATTTATATTCAAATAAAATACCAATTCTTAAATATGCAGAGCAATATTTAGAACAGGGTATTTATCCCTCTGGAAGTAAGAGAAACTTGGAGGCTGTTAGAGAAAATATTCAATTTGATAAAAGTGATGAATCAGTAGTAAATTTAATTGCAGATGCACAAACCAGTGGAGGATTACTATTTTCATCTCCTAAAAATACTTCTGAAAATATCGATGCTCTATGTCAGAAAATAGGAATTCAAGTATGGGAAATAGGAAATATTGTTTCTAAATATAAAAATAAAGTCAATATTATTAAGTCTTAATGATAAAAACAATCACAAAGATATTTGCATTTGTAACAATATTTAAAAACTTACTTGAAACTAAGAAGGGTGATATCACTGGAACGACCCAAATTCACCCTAGTAAGTATCCAGGTCGAACAGTGTTTATTCGAGAAAAAGAATATTTCATTAGAGAGTCCTATATTGAAGGTACAACCCCTGTAGTTCTTTTACATAGTTGGGGTTCAGATTCTTTAGGGAGTTGGTTTAAAGTTTTACCAAAGATTAAAGAAAAAAAATCTTTTATTGCTATTGATTTAAGAAACCATGGAAAATCTGATTCAAGTTGGAAAAGATGGGATGTTGATGAAAATGCAGATATAGTGATAAGCATTTTAAAGCAATTAAATATAGAATCATGTGATTTAGTTGGATGGTCTATGGGAAGTGCTGTAGGCATGTCTATTGCAAAAAAACAAAAAAAACTATTAAGAAAACTTATTTTAATCACCCCTTTTAGTTGGCTTGGAGGAGCTGTTTATAATGAAAAAGTTGCATTCAAAATCTTTGTAAGTTTTGTAAGAATTAGGGAAAGATTATTTCCAAATTTTAATCCTCAATCAAAATACTCATTTCTTAAAAAATCAAACTCTATTGAAGATGAATATACTGAATGGGCATGGAACAACTTACATAGATCGAAAGATGATTTTATTTATGCAGATGGGGGAAGGTTTGTAGTCCCATATGATGCAAGGCCATGGATTAATCAAATTGAATGTCCGACACTTGTAATTACTGGTGGAAAAGACAAATTAGTTCCTGAAGAAACATCTAATGAAGTAATTAATAATTTGCCAAATGTAGAATCTAAAATTATTGCAGATGCTGGACACTCGATTCCGTGGACACATTCCGATGAACTCATGAAAGAAATAAACCATTTTCTAGATAATGAATAAAGTACTTTTTGTCGCACCCACCAAGTACAAGTATCCAATTAATGAAGATTTAAAAAGTAAATTTGTAATATTATCAGAGATTTGTAAACCTTTTATATTTGCATTTAGTGATAAGAAAAAAACAACTACACTTGGAAATACAAACTTAATTCTTAATAAAAAATTAAATAATAGATTGTTGAATTATCTTAAAATAATTTACCTTTTTGCATTTATCGTACCTAAAAAAATAAAACAGTACCAGATTGATATTGTTTGCCTTCAAGATCCTGTTACAAGTTATTTTGCTATCAAATCTTTAAAATTGAGAAACTCTAAAGTAAAAATTATCCTTGAGTCTCATGGAGATTTTATTGAAACAATTGCTCTTGAAAAAAAATTATTAGTTCCATCTATTTATAAAATACTATTCAAACTTTTCTCTTCCTACTCTGTTAAAAACGCGGATCAAATTAGGTCCATCTCCTCCTTCACTGAAGAGCAAGTCAAAGCTTATGGATATCAGGGAAATTTTGTTAGATTTCCAGCTTGGATAAATCTTGATAAGTTTTTAAATGCAAAAGTTACAAGAGATTCAAATAATGATTTTAAGATTATATTTGTCGGCAGCGTTACTGACAGAAAGAACCCTGAATTAATTGTTAAGGCAATTAGTGCAATAGATGGTGAAATATCTTTAGAAATAATAGGCCCCACCCCTAACAAGAGTTACCTTAATAAGTTGAAAGAATCTATACATAACTCACAACATAAAGAAAATATTTTGTTAACACCATTTACTGCTCTTGATGAACTTATAAAAAAATATTCAAATGCAAATCTATTTATACTGGCATCTAAATCAGAAGGTTTAGGTCGTGTAGTTATTGAAGCTCAAGCAACAGCATGTCCAGTATTAGTTTCGAGTAATACGGGAGCAGTCGATTTAATAATTGATAATGAAACAGGTTATATTTTTGAAAATGATAATTTAAATGATCTAAAAGACAAAATTAAAAATATAATCGATAATCAGCTGTATTCAGTCCAAGTAGGTGTAAATGGAAAAAGTTTTGTAACCCAAAACCATACAATTGAAAATTTTAAATTTGGATATAAAAAGCTGTTTGATTTAGTTAGCTAAAATTTATAAATCTAATAAGAAAATAAAATTGTCTATCTCTGTTGCTATTCTTTTAATATGGAAATTTTATTTTATGCTGTAGTTGTTTTACTATTAGCCGCAAATTTATATTTTGTAACACGGGAAAATGATAGTGACGAAAAAGAAGATGAATATTTAATAAAGGGAATTGTTAGTGAACTTATAGATAATGAAGAATCACAAATTAATAAACTATTAAATAAGTCAGATCAAACTGTAAGAGAGTTTCTAGAAAAAACAGGTGAAATAAAAAGTTCAATTACAGGTGTTGATCAACAAACTAGAAACTTGATATCAGTACTTAATAACAACCAAAGTAGGGGTCAATGGGCTGAATTTCAAGTCGAAGACTTACTTGGAGTTATGGAGTATAAAGACGGAATTCACTATGAGACTCAAAAAATTATGAGTAGTGGAAATAAACCCGACTTTACTTTCTATCTTCCTGATGACAAAACGATTAATATGGACTCTAAATTTCCTTTAACAATTTATATGGAAATATCAAAATTGAACAGAGATTTAGAAGATGATTCTTTAGATGAGATTTCTAGAAGAGAAATTACAGATTTAATAAAAATTAAAAATAAAGAGTTTTTAGATCGAGCAATAAAGAACAAAATTGACGAAACTTCAACAAGAGAAGGATATATATCTCCGGAAGAAGATACTGTTGATTTTGTTTTGATGTATATACCCTTGGAAAATCTGTATCATTTTCTTCTTACATCAACCATAGGAGCAAAGAATACTCCAGTAATCCAATATGCCTTCGCTCAAAAAGTAATCTTGGTAAGCCCCCAAACTCTTATGGCATATTTAGAAACTATAAGACACTCAATGAAATTATTTAGCTTACAGACCGATACAAAAAATATTTTGTCAACTCATGAAAAAGTAAAGAGCGAAATAAGAAAGTTTATAGATTCATTTGATGAAACTACAAAAAAACTAGATCAGACCGTTAAAGCTTTTGACTCTTTAAAAACAACTCGTGTAAACAAACTAGAAAAGTCATTTGAAGAACTGGACGAGGTAAATAAGAAACTTAGTGACTAGTAATTATCAGATAGCCTTGTAACTACCATTATGCACTTATCATCAATAAAATCTTTATTTTCTTGGGTTAACATATTAGATACATCTTCACTTTCTGCACCAGGCTGATACCAAAAATGATCGTATCCTTCTTCAACTAATTCTTTCGTGATACTAAGTCCAATCTCTGGTGGGACTACAAAATTAATAATCGAGGGATGATAGGGCAGATCTTGCACCCTCGAGTATGTTTTTAATCCAGCAATATAATCTTCTTTATCGTTAATGGGTACAACACTGTAGTTCTTTTCCAATAGATCAAGAAGAATTTTATTTCCGTACTTATTTTTATTATTACTAGCACCAACTAAGGCAATTAGATTATTTTTATCTTTTAAGGAATCAATCAATTAAAAATTTTCAGCCTTAATATTGTACAAGTCTTCTTTTCCTGCAGTGACTGCAGAAGCATAACCTGATGCAAGCGGTAAAAGTTGTTCAATATAAAATTTAGATAGTGTAATTTTTTCAGAGTAGTATTCATCGCCAGTTTCTTCATATTTTTTTGTAGCTAATAAAGCAGCTTTGCCCATATAATATCCACCTAATACTTGTCCAAACATTTTTATGTAAGGTGAAGCACCTGCGCTAGCATCAATAAGTTCACCTTCTAGCATTTTTGATCCAAGCCAAAGGGTAACTTCAGAGAGTTTATCTACTTCTACTTTTAGTTTTTCCGACATTGATAAAAGAACATCACCTGCTTGACTCATCTCTTCAATAACACTGTTGACATCTCCTAAGAGCCTTTGCATAGCCTGCCCACTATCAAGAGGAAGCTTCCTAAATATTAGATCTAATGCCTGAATGCCGTTTGTGCCCTCATATATTGGAGCTATTCGAGCATCTCGAAGATATTGAGCAACTCCAGTTTCTTCTACATAACCCATTCCGCCATAAACTTGAATAGCAATTGACGATAACTCAACACCAAGGTCGGAAATCCATGCTTTAGTTATAGGTGTTAAGATTCCACACCTCTCTTCACCAAACTCTTTTAGCTCCCCTTCACCAAAGTACTCTAAATCTAACATGAGTTGATTGTCATACATTAGATATCTCATTGCATCAACATATGATTTAATAGTTAAAAGCATTCTCCTTACATCAGCATGATCCATAATCGTAGAATTTTTGGCATCTTCTTTTGACATTCCAACAGGTCTTCCCTGAACTCTATCACGAGCATATTGAGCTGCGCCTTGAAGTGCTCCAGAAGCACATGCTAAGCCTTGTCCACCAACCCACACCCTTGCTTCGTTCATCATTGTAAACATGTAGGTTAATCCTCTGTTCTCTTCTCCAACTAAGTAACCAACAGATCCGTCATACTCCATTACACAAGTTGGACTTGCATGAATACCAAGTTTTTCCTCAATTGAAATACATGAAACATTGTTATTTTCACCCAAACTTCCATCGTCATTAACATGAAATTTTGGAACAATAAACATAGATATTCCTTTTGTTCCCTCTGGTGATCCTGGAACTTTTGCTAAAACAAGATGGACAATATTTTCTGTCATATTATGCTCACCAAAAGTTATCCAAACTTTTGTACCTGTAATTTTATAAGTACCATCTTCCTGTGGCTCTGCTTTTGTGGTGATGGTGCCTAGATCAGATCCTGATTGAGGTTCACTCAGATTCATAGTTCCGGTCCATTCTCCAGAAACTAATTTAGGTAAAAATTTATCTTTCTGTTCTTGGCTTCCATGAAAATTAATAGCAGAAATTGCTCCTGCACTAAGCCCTGGAGCCAATCCAAAAGCTAGGTTAGCAGTACTTAGGATTTCTAAAGTTCCTCCAGATAAAGTGATTGGCATACCTCCACCACCGATTTCTTCAGGTAGTGAGATTGATGCCCACCCAGCATCAGAAAATTTCTTATAAGCATCTACAAATTCTTCTGGCATAGTAACTACGCCATTGTCTATGGTAGCTCCTCGTTGATCACCTATAGCGTTAATTGGAGCTAGGACTTCTTCAGAGAACTTTGCACATTCTTCCATTGTTGGCACGACAACATCTGCAGAGAAATCGCTAAAGGCAGATATTTTATTTAATATATTGTATGAATCAATTACTTCATAACCAAAAACTATGTCTTTAACGGGAGCTTTGTATGCAACAGCCATAGATATTATCTTAGTCTAAATATTTAAAAACACTAAATCGATTACCTTGGGTTGATTTCTACTAACTTACTTATTTCATCTATCATTTTTAAACTGGGCTTGTCATTAGTTCCAGCGACTATTGCACCAGCTGCACATGCTTTTTTCACTGAATCAATAACATCTTCAATTCCAAATGCAGAGATATAGGCCGCAGTAGCATCACCAGCACCTGTTGCATTAATTGTTTTGAAGTCAGGTGGCACAATTTCTAACACACCATCTGAACTCAGTAGTCTTGCAGGCAAGTTAGAAGAGGTAAGTAATATCCATTTTGCCATTCCCCTTTCAAGTATTTCATTTGCTTCTCTTACTTCAATTTCATTTTTGCTAACCACTAAAAAATCGATTTCATAATCAATTTCTTCTTCATAGCCAGCTTGAGTAAGAAAAATATCATTATTTTGTTTAACTTTTTTTAGTTCTTCCTTAACATATTTAATCGAATACCTATCAATTAACAAAGAGTCGTAGGTTTGAATATTATTTAGATTACTCCAGTTACTTTTCTCATAGCCTGAAGAGATAATAGTTCTTTCACCACTTTCATCTATATAAATTGAACAAGTTGGTGTTATCGTATTGTCCTTGATAACATCTTTATGAACGATTTCTAAATTATTTAAGTGTTCAACTAAATAATTTCCTAACTCATCATTGCCAATACTGTTTCCTCTTACTGAAGTATTGATTTTCCACATTGCAATATTTTCAGCACAGTTTATTGCAGTTCCTCCAGGCCGAATAAAATATTTTTTACTTTGTATATCTCCACCCGGGCTTGGAAGTTTTTCTATAAAGTAAACTAAGTCTGGATTTAATGACCCAAAACAAAGAACATTTTTAAATGACATTATTTCTATTTTTTAATTAAAAATCTTAGACTAAGCCACTAATTATTGCACCAGCTACAAGAATGGCAATATAACTAAATAAACCGCCAATAATTGCTCCAAACTTCATAGCTTTAGATATATTGCTTGGACCTGCAAGGTGATACGTTAAAACTCCAAAAAATGGAACCAAGTATACAATTGCAAGCCATACATATTTCATTCCACCTTGAACTTTGTCATTAGTGTCAATATCTTTGATTGCTAAAGCTGCCCATGCTGCATACAACACAAACGGCATTAGATATCCATATAGTTGAAATAACAACTGCCACAAGGTTGGACTTGAAATAGGTACTCCGCTCATAATTATCTCCTTTTCTGCTTTGTAGTAATTTTCAAAATCTTTTTCTAATAACTCAAAAGGAATTTCTATTTCCTCGGTATTTGGTATATTAAATAAGTTTATTGCAGGTGAGGGTGCAGATATATCCTGAAACTCCATAGTTACTTGTTCTTTTGGCCAAGGATATTCTTTATATAAATTTTTATCAAGATTTGCTGTTTGAGCATCAGCAAAAAACCCGGCAAGCATCATTAACCCTGAAGGATCTCCCTGCAAAGGAAGTCTTGCTAGTAAATTTGACGAGTTTAAATTACTACAGTTATGGAGTTGTTCAAGCATCGGAGGAGTACTTGTTTGATAAATATTTTCTTCAAAACAATTACCAGGACCCCACGGACCAGCAAGTGCTAAATCTGTATACCCAGAATCAAGAACTACATTATTTTTAACATGTACATGTTGCGAAAAATATAAATTGGCATCAAGCATAGGACTTGCAACAATACCGTACCTGTTGTGGTTAATTACAAGATTCTTTTCAATTACATCTCCTACTCTTCCAGGAACAACAATCCCCATGCCTTTAGCAACAAGTCCAAATCTATTTGTCGGAGCTTCATAGTTATTATTATCTATTACTAAGTTGCCAACAATAGTTGTTTCACGACCAGGGGGGTTTAATTCTGAGTCAAGAGTATTGGGTACAATGCCGGACATATTATCTCTCCATATATTATTAAATAGATATAAATGGCCCCCTGCATTCGTTCCGGAATACCCCAATGCATTACCTTCAACTACATTATTAAAAATAAGAGAATTACATGGATAGCATTGTCCAATATAGATACCACTGTCCGGATGTCCAGATGCGTATACATTATCAAATACACCATCAGTTGAGTCAAATGCATACACTCCGTAATCTCCATTATTGTAAACAGTAAGATATGAACCTCTAAATCCTTTAGCGCCATTCCAGTAGACTCCATTTAAAGAAAAGTTTCTAACTGATAAGTTTTCAACAGTAACTCCATCAGTGTCATAAATCTGTATCCCATTCTCTCTCATGAACTCACCGTCAATAATCACCTTATTTCTATTAGTTCCCCTGATAGTAAGGTAAGAAGTTGTAACAGTTACACTTTCGTTATAAACCCCTTCATTAATTAAAATCAAATCACCTTCTATAGCGGCGTCAACTGCATCTTGAATATTTGAAAAATTTTTAGATTCGCCTACCTCTAACACATTCTTACTTAACTCTACGATTATCTTTTCTGGCTCTGCTGTGTATTCCACATCACCAACAATAATTGTTCCAACCATTCCTTTGTTGTTAGTTCCGTGGTAAGGGCAATAATATTCATAAACTCCAGGTTCATCAAAGGTATGTTCGTATTGATCTCCTTTTGTGATTATTCCATACTCAAAATAATCGGATGAAATAGCCTGCCAAGACCCATCACTTGCTATTACATTATGATTGTTAGCACCACCAGATTCCCAAATTACAGTTGTTCCAGGCTCAACTCTTAGTACTTTTGGAGAAAACTCATCATCAACAACTTTGACAATTTGCGGGTCAATGCTAGCTGCGCTTTCAGACCCGCACGCAAATAGTAGTAAAAAAGTAGATAGAAGAACTAATTTAAGAAACTTGCTCATACCGATTATAAAGCTTGAATCCAATCTTCAGGATTATCATCGACAAAAAAGTCTGAAACTAGTGTCGCATCGGGGTCAATAGCATACTGATCAAAATCAGTAACCCCTTCTTCTTCTAGAACATCTTGGTCTAAAAAGAAATTTCCAGTACAGGTTGAGGAATCTCTTTTTAATACCGCATAGGCAGCATCCGCATAGATAGAAGGCTTTCGAGAACCTTTAATTAATTCAGATCCAATTACATTTCTAACAGCTGCAGTATCAAGAGAAGTTCTTGGCCACAAACAGTTAGAAGCTACATTATATTTTTGTAATTCTTCAGCCAGTCCATGAGCAACAAGAGACATTCCGTATTTTGCTGTTGTATAAGCCAGGGTTAACCCAAACCACTTTCTATCAATATCAATTGGTGGAGATAGAGTTAAAATATGAGGGTTGTTACCTTCTTTAAGATGAGGGATACATTTTTGGCTTAACATAAAGGTCCCCCTTACATTGATATTATGCATTAGATCGTATCTTTTCATAGGGGTATTGATTGTATCGGTTAAATGAATAGCACTTGCATTATTAATACAAATGTCTATTCCGCCAAACTTTTCTACAGCTTGAGCAACAGCACTTTCTACTTGTTCTTCAAACCTTATGTCACAAACAACAGGTAAAGCAGTACCGCCAACTTCTTCTATTTCTTTAGCAGCAGTAAAAATGGTACCTGGAAGTGTTGGGTGAGGCTCAGTTGTTTTAGCAAGTATTACAATATTCGCTCCATCTTTTCCTAATGCTTTTGCGATTTCAAGACCTACACCCCTTGATCCGCCACTCATGATTATTGTTTTGTTTTTAAAATTTGTCATAGATATATTCTATTAAAACTGATCAGTTTCTGTAGAGTCTTTTGTTGAAAGTAATTCGGATTCTTCGCCTAAAAGAACCTCTCCAATAGTTTCGTAGTAATTACTGCCAACTTCTTGCTGGTGCTTTATAGCGGTGTATCCTTCTTTTGATAGTTCTATTTCTTTTTCCTGAAGGCTTACAATTGCGCTCATGTCCCCGCCTTTATAATTTTTTGCTAGTTCATACATTGAGCTTGCTAATGAGTGAAAACCAGCAAGTGATACAAATTGCAGTTTGTATCCAAGTTCAAATAGCTTTTTTTGAAAGTTTTTTATATCACTTTCAT
>Ga0209359_10000040_pt1 | contig 24432 bp, 28 predicted proteins | sample MarorgKNORR_S2LV_FD_188224 | JGI IMG/M metagenome (GOLD analysis project Ga0209359, IMG submission 188224) | Marine microbial communities from the Southern Atlantic Ocean, analyzing organic carbon cycling - Surface_A/KNORR_S2/LV (SPAdes) (version 2) | ecosystem: Environmental > Aquatic > Marine... | reverse complement strand
TTCTACAAAATAGACTAAATCTTTAGCTTTTTTTGATATTTCAAACGACCTTATTATACTAGCCATAGTGGACATCATATTTTTTTCAATTTGAGAATTGTTTTTTTTTATTAATTTTATTCGACTGCTATAAACATTTAAATCTAGTTTTATTATGTCATACGCATACGAAGACTTTATTAGTAGCTCTTTAATCACTTGTAGATCTTTGTCAGACGATCCAGCATCTATAACAGTAATTTTAAAATTTACGTTACTAGTTTTGTTATTAGCTTCATCAATACTTTGAATAATTGAGTTGATTGTACGAAATGTGTATTCAGACTTTTTAGCTTCGAAAACTCTATTTTTATTTTGAGTTACCAAATTTACTAAAGTACAAGTTTTGATGATAATATCAAAACTTTCCACTCTCCTTGTTATTTTGACCTCACCCAGTGGAAGTGTTATTGATTTTTTGCCAACTTCTGATGGGTTATCTTTTAAAGTTGTAACAAAAGTAAGGTCAGCTTGATCAATAAGCTCGTAACCTAACAATCTTGAAATTTTAATAAAAAATTTCCTTAAAATACCAGTTTTTTTAGTTCTATCTATTTGTCTCATTGCAAATAATTTTTAATCTTATAACTTAGTATCATGAAAATAAAATCATCTAAAGAACTTGTCGATGAAGCTAATAAGGCTATTAAATCAATGAAACCTGATGAAGTTAAAGAAGCTTTTCTAAAGGGTGATATTACTTTGATCGACATTAGAGATATAAGAGAATTATGGAATGAGGGAACAGTTGAAAACTCAATTCATATTCCAAGAGGTATGTTAGAGTTTTGGCTAGATCCACAAAGCGCATATTACAAAGAAAAAAAAATAGGTAATATAAAAAAATTAGTACTTTTTTGTGCTATTGGTTTCAGGTCCGCTTTAGCAACAAAAGCTCTTACTGATATGGGTTTTGATAATGCGTATAATGTTGAAGGTGGGTTTGATGGTTTAAAAAATTCAGGTTTAAAAATAATTCCAAAAACTAAAAAATAATTACTTTTTAATCTCATTGATCGCGTACTCCAGTCTATCTTGACCCCAAAAAATTTTATTATTTATAAAAAAAGTTGGTGCACCAAATATTCCTTTCTCAAATGCTTCATCAGTTTTTTTTTTTAAAATACTTTTCATATTTTGAGTGGATGCTCTTAAAAAAAAAGTTTTTGGATTTACATCCATATTTTTTAACACTTTCTCTACAATATTTTGGTCATTCATGTTTAATCCATCTCTCCATATCGCATCAAAAATTTGGTCGATGTAATAATCTAAATAATTATCTTCTTCTGCAATAAAAGCACCTCTCATTAGATTAAGAGTTTTTATTGGAAAATATGAGTTAAATTTAAATCTAATATTATTTTTTTCAGATATCATTTTACAATCCCTAATCATAAATCTCGCCTTTGAAGGTATGAAAGCTGGTGCTTTAATTCCATGAAGATTATGTAAACCACCTAGAAGAATTGGTTTATACTTAACTTTTAATAAATTTTTTTTCTCATATTTACGGATTTCTTTATGGGCAATAAATGAATATGGACTTATAAAATCAAAATAAAATTCGAAAGATTTATTCATCAAAATTAATTTTTTTTGCAAAAATAATTCTTATAAACCAGTAAAAAAATAATCCAACAGGTCCAGTTAAATACGTAATTATTAATGATAATATAGCTAAAATTCTAGGCACGAAGTGTCTTTGAGAGTCTCTGCTTATCCAGCATCCAGCAAATAAGCTTATAGATAAAAAATGCAACCAAAACATTAATAAGAAAGTTTCCTCTGCAAATAAAGCGTATAATTCATTTAAACCCAAATATAAGTTAAAACCTTCAAAGAAGTTTCCGTCTAAGTAAATTTTATAACCTAAATAAATATAAGCGGATGCAAAAATAGTTGGTGCTATAACTGATTGCACCAAGACTGATGTTAATTTGTTGTTAGGTGATATAATTAGAAGCAACCAAAAAGGTATTACCCCCCAATTAGTTATTAAATAAATATTTTCATTTGTTAAAAATTCTAGAACAGTATTTATCATTTAAAATAATATAGTATATTAAATATATGAATCCCATACTAAATAAAAAAGATTTTGAAGATTTAACAACCAATCTTAAGGATTTGGCATTAAGTTATCTTGAAAAATATAGTCCCTCAAAACAACAATTAAAAGTTTATTTATTGAAAAAATATTTAACAAAAATTAAAGGCTCTAAATCTAAAAAAGAAGTAACACTAATTATTGATAAAATAATTGAAACGCTAGAGAGGAATAAAATCGTTAATGATGAACTTTATTCAGATTCTAAAGCAAGAATGTTCTTAAGAAGAGGCTACTCTTTAAATAAAATAAACCAACTTCTTTCTGGAAAAGGAATAGAACAAAAATATATTAAAATGAGTATAGAAAAAATTAAAGAAAAAAATATTGAACCAGATTTTATATCTGCTTTGAAATTATGCAAAAGACGAAGAATTGGACCTATCAGACCAATATCTAACAGGGAATTATTCTATAAAAAGGATATGGGTATTCTTGCAAGAGGGGGTTTTAGTTTTGAAATATCAAAAAAAGTTTTAAGTCTTGAAGAAAAAGAATTTAAAAAATTACTTTCTCTTATTTAATTTATTTTCTTTTTCCTCTTGGATTAAAATTTCCAATTTTCTTCTAAGCATATTTCTAACAATAATAAAGAATAATACTCCAAAAAATGTAACAGAAATTACTATTATCAAAATTGTTTTAATCATTTAGATTTAATGATCTCTTAATTAATAAACTTGGATTCTTATAATCTTCTTTACCATATAAAAATGGTTTTTCATCTAATGTTGTAATTATAGCACCTGCATTTGCTGCTACTGCATGACCTGCAGCATAATCCCATTCGTTTGCTCTTTCTCTTGCAGCATAAATATCAAATTCACCACAAGCTATTACGCAAAATTTATATGAGCTGGCCATTTTAACTATTTGAGCAACTTTAAATTCTTTTAACTTATCTAAAATAAAGCTAGAAGGGTTGTTAGTGCTTGAGACTGCAAAAACATCATTTCTATTTTTATTTTTTTTACAATTAATTTTTCTTTCTATTGAATTTTCAATTAAAAAACTATTATTTTTTCCATAAGTATAAAATAATCTATTTTTTTTTGGAACACCTACTAAACCAATAACTGGAACTTGGTTTATTACGAGAGCTGCGTTTAAAGTATACTCATCTTTTCCAGCAATAAATTCTTTTGTTCCATCTATAGGGTCTATGAGCCAAAATATTTTATTTTTATTTTTTTCTTTTAAGTTTACAGTTTCTTCAGAGATAATTGGTATATCTGGAGTTAATTCTAAAATTTTATTAGTAATTAAATTATTTACCTCAATATCTGCGTTACTTACAGGCGAATTATCTTCTTTAATCTCAATCTTCAGACCTTTTTCATAAAGATTTACAGATACCTTGCCAGCTTTTTCAAAAGTACCAATTAAATTGCAAGCAATATATTTTAATTTATCTGGACTCATTTTTAATTTTCTCTAGTTTTATAACCTCTATATTTACTACTTGTTTACCAAAATTCTGAAAATTTATTGTAACTTTATTATTAATAATTGATTGAATCTGACCTATGCCCCACTCTTTTTTAGCGGGATTAATTACATAATCACCTGGTTCAAGATCAAATTGCATTATGGAAAATATTATTATTTTATAATATATACATTTAATGATTAATTCACTAGGACTAAATAAACAACCAAAAGACACAAAAGTAGTTGTCGCTATGTCAGGTGGGGTGGACTCCTCTGTTGTTGCTGGATTAATGAAAAGTCAAGGCTACAATGTCATAGGTGTAACATTAAAACTTTACGACGATAGTAAGCAATCAAAAGAAAGTAAACAATGTTGTGCCGGTCAAGATATTTTAGACGCAAAAAGAGTTTCAGAACAACTTAATATTGACCATAAAATTTTATATTATCAACAGAAATTTAAATCAGATGTAATCGACTCTTTTATAGATAGTTATGTTTCTGGTGAAACACCTATACCTTGTGTTCAATGCAACCAAACAGTAAAATTTAGAGATCTTTTCAGGTATGCTAAAAATCTTAATGCAGATACTTTAATTACTGGTCATTATGTTACTAGAGTAAAAAAAAATGGTATGGCAACAATGTATAGGGCTAAAGACCATACTCGAGATCAAAGTTACTTTCTTTTTAACACCACTCAAGATCAACTAGATTATCTGAGATTTCCGTTAGGGGAAATCGAAAAAAAGGAAACTAGAGAAATTGCCTCTAAGCTAAATCTCAATGTTGCAAATAAACCAGATAGCCAAGATATTTGTTTTGTCCCAAATGGAGACTATAGTTCTGTAATTAAAAAATTTAGACCAGAGTCATTTAAAAAAGGCGATGTATTAGATGTCAAAGGAAAGATTATCGGTCAGCACGAAGGAATTGTAAACTTTACTGTTGGGCAAAGAAGAGGAATTAAAATTTCAGGAAAAGAACCAATTTATGTTGTTAATATTAATTCAGATGATAATACAATTACTGTAGGGCCTAAAAATTCTCTTTTCATAAATAAAATTGAGTTAAGAGATGTAAACTTTCTAAGCACAAAAGAAGAATTAAAAAAAACTGTAAATATAAAAGTTAGATCAACGGGAAAACTTTTAAACGCTAATGTAAAACTAATTAATAACAAAACTGTTGTTGAAATCTTGGGTGAGGAAACAGGAATTTCACCTGGACAGGCTTGCGTAATTTATTCAAAAGATGAATTTGGGGATAAAGTTCTTGGAGGCGGCTGGATTCACAAGACCTATAACAAAAACTTATCCACTTAACTCACAACATCTAATTCGAACAACCATAAAGTGATATTAAAAATTTTTAAATATGATTTAATGAAATTAATTAAGAGGCAACTCTTAACTGACCATTTAGGGAAAAACCGAGAGGTTCAAGCTTAAAGGGCAGAAAGGCTCACTGAGTAGCGCTAAAATGGTGGGTCGGGTGGTTCGGCGGTAGCGCCTACAACGACGAACCAAAACTACTAAATTTCTGGGCGAAAGCCTGGAAATTTATGTGGTTCTTCTCCAAAAAAATCTTGTCAATAAATAAAAGCCTACAACTCCAATAAAATAATTCCATTCTAGACCATGTTTAAAATGAGTATTTCCTTTCATTATCAGGAGAGGCAAACTTAAAATTGCTACCACGATTAAAACACTTACTAGAGAGAGTTTTAACTTTAATACAAAGGGATCATATAGCGATTTAATTCTATCTCTTAGTTTATAAAAATTGTAGACAAGCAATGCTTGTGCAATTATTTCGAAAATTATAAAACTAAGAAGGATTACTCTTCTAAGCAATTTAAAAATTTGTATTTCAATTTTAATACCCAATAAGATGGCATGAATAATTAAAAAAATTGCTGAAAGAATACCAAAAGTTTTAAAATTAAAAGATTTATTTGAAATGCCATACAAGTCATTTATTAAGTTATTATTATTTTTCCAGTAAAATATAAGCAAAATACTAGTTAAAATCATTGCAGGTTTAAAAATTAAATATTGGGGAAAAGTTCTTGAAGCTCTGCTTATAGATAAACTACCGTCAATATATGGTATGGTAAATCCTGATCTACCAATTGGATCTACTTCAAAAAAAGTGTCTCTAAGCAAATCAGGGTTTACCGAAATAAACAGACAAAGATTTATTGATATAACAGGAATGAAAAAAATCCATAAACTCAGTTTACGAATACGAGTTATTTCCCTCATAGTAAATTTTGATTATTTTCTTTTATTTCTTTTTCTTGCTCTTCTTTTTTTTGAGCCAATTTTACGTCTTCCTCTGTGTTTTTTAGGATAACCCATATTTTTGCCTCCTTTGTATTAATTATATCTTATTATTAAAAACTTATATAAGCTCGAGATATACTCTTTTTATGAAAAAGTCCACAAAGACATTTTTAAAACATACAGCAAAAGATTATTACAATCAGTCTGTGAACCCTCCAATTGTTAGAGCATCAACAATTATATTCAAGTCAATGAAAGATATTAGAAAAACTCAAGAAAAATATAAAAAAAATCCTAGAGGCGGACACTTTGACTATGGAAGACAAGGAACTTCAACAACATACATTTTACAAAAAATGTTGACCGAACTTGAAAATAGTTATCATACATTTGTAACACCGACTGGCTTTGGCTCAATTTTCCTAGCTATATTTAGTGTTGTAAGACCTGGAGATGAAATACTTGTAGCTGATCCGGTTTATCTTCCCACAAGAATTTTAACAGAAAACTTTTTAAAAGATTTTCAAATTAAATCAATTTTTTATGATCCCCATGATTTAAATACTATTAAAAAGAATATTACAAAAAAAACGAAAATGATATTTGTTGAAAATCCAGGCAGTAATACCTTTGAATTTCAAGATTTATCTAAAATAATTTCCATAGCAAAAAAAAATAAAATTTTTACAGCGATAGATAATACTTGGGCGACCCCATATTTTTTTAAGCCAATGAAATTAGGATTTGATATGGCTATAGTATCTGCAACTAAATATTATTCTGGACACTCAGATGTTATGGGAGGGAGTTTAGCAGTTAATAAGCGTGTTTTTAAATTAGTTGAAACTACAAATAAAATTATAGGATTGAGAATGAGCCCAGATGATGCTTATCTAATATTAAGAGGTTTAAGGACTTTAGATGTAAGGCTAGAAAAACACCAAGAAAACGCTAGATTAGTTGCTAAATTTTTATCAAAAAATAAAAAAATCAAACTTCTCTTTCCTTACAAAAAAGGATCTTATAATTACAAGATGTGGAAAAAATATTATTCAGGATTTTCTGGTCTAATGGGTTTAAAAATTAAAGCAAAAAGTAAAAACTCAGTTTTAAAGTTCGTAAATTCATTGAAATTATTTGGATATGGTTATAGTTGGGGAGGTTTTGAAAGTTTAGCTTTGCATCAACAAATAAAAGAAAGAGGGAAAAGAAGCTATATCAAACTAGATAAAGATGAACACATAGTTAGACTTCATATTGGTCTTGAAGACCCGATTGACTTAGTTAAAGATCTTAAAAGATCTTTAAAATATATATAATGAAAGAAAAGCTAATTACAAACAATCTAACGTTAGTTGTTTTAACATCAGCGTGTTTAGTTATTTTAATTTCAATGGGCTTAAGACAAACTTTTGGTTTATTCTTCCAAGCATTCGAAGAGGGTTTAGGGTGTACAAGAACAGAATTTGGTTTAGCAATTGGTATCCAAATGATTTTTTGGGGCATTTTCTCCCCAATCTTTGGTTTTATAGCAGATAAATTTGGTGGCAATAAAGCTGTATTTTTTGGATTTATAATATTTGGTGCAGGTATTTATATGTTGTATTCCGGTCCAAATACGGGAATTTTTTTTCAAATAAGTCTTGGAGTTTTAGTTGGTATAGCACTTGGAGCAACAGCCTTAGCCGTACCAGTTTCAGAAGTTGGTAAACATTTTAATGATAATAATAGAACTATAGCTACAGGATTGGTAACAGCTGCGGCCTCGATTGGCTATTTTATTGCTCCATTATTTACAAAATTTAGTTTAGGTGAATTTGGATGGCAAGAAACTTTAAAATATTTTCTATATTTCATATTTGTAGGTGCAATAGCGTCAATTTTTATTTTACCTAAGAAAAAAGAAATTATGAAAAGCAATTCAATGCCTGAACAAACTTTTTTTGAAGCAATAAGAGAAGCCTTCTCTCATAAAGGATATAATTTACTTGTTATGGGATTTTTTGTTTGCGGATTCCAAATAACATTAGTAGCTACTCATATACCTGGATATATGCAAGAAAGAGGTATGGGTGGTTGGTCAGCAACAATTATTTTAGCGTTAATTGGTTTGTTTAATATAGTTGGCACTCTTGGAATGGGATATCTTGGTACGAAATTTAGCAAAAAGATTCTTCTAAGTATTTTGTATGCTGTAAGAGCAGTTTTAATTGCTATATTTATTTTTTCACCTCCATCATTAATTATGTCAATCTTTTTTGGCGTTACATTTGGAATGGTTTGGTTATCAACGGTTCCGCCAACTAATGGTATAGTTGCTCAAATATTCGGAACTCGATATTTAAGCACTTTATTTGGTATTGTTTTTTTAAGTCATCAGGTTGGAGCGTTTATTGGCGCATATTTAGGTGGGTATTTTTATGACTTATATGGAACTTATGACTATGCTTTTTACATTTCCATAGGCCTCTCATTGTTCGCAACACTTGTTCATCTACCAATTAATGAGAAACCATTAAAGGTTGTGGATAACACTATTTAGGGTTGTATTTTGAGTCTGTATCGGAATCAAAAGTGAATCAAAACGAGAACATTTAAACTTATATCTTTTAGGCTGTGGATAATTTTTTTTGTTTTAATATCAAATTCCTTTTAGTAAAGTTTATTTGATTAAATAACAAAGGAGTAAAAATGTTTTCAAAAGAACTAGGGAAAAAATTAGACCAATACCACTTGCTTAAGCATCCATTCTATCAAATTTATTGGAACGAGGGAAAATTAACTAGAAATATTATTAAAGATTATGCTGAACAGTACTACCAACATGTAAAAGCATTTCCGAGATATATCAGTGCAACACATTCGATTTGCGAGGATATTGAAAAAAGAAGAATACTTTTAGAAAATTTACAAGACGAGGAAAACAAAGATGGAGATCACCCAAAGCTTTGGAAGAATTTTGCAAAAGCTATGGGTGCAGATGAGAAAAAAATTGAAGATGTAAAATTAGAAAGTTTTACTAAACAAATGATAGATAACTTTTTTTCTCAAGCGAGAGCTTCGTATGCAGAAGGACTTGCTTCTCTTTACACTTATGAGAGACAGATCCCAGAAATAGCTGAGACTAAAATACAAGGTTTAAAAAAATTTTATGGGGTGAATTCGAAAGAAGGCTTAGAATTTTTCGAGGCCCACAAATCAGCTGATGTAATTCATAGAGCTGAATGTGAAAAATTACTAGACGGTCTTTCAAAAGAAGAGCAAGTTAAAGCGGAAAAAGCTTCAGTTTTAACAGCTAAATTCTTATGGAATTTTTTAAGCGGGATGACTTCAAAACATAAATTGCAATTAGCAGCATAACCAAGCAATTTATTGAAGTATTGGTAAGGTTAATTAAATTATTTTACCAATTCTAGTATGAAAAATGATAATCACAAATGGGATAATAAGCTTCCAACTGCGCAAATGCTTGGAAGATGGCAGCCTTGGCACGCAGGACACCAAAAACTTTTTGAAGAGATAATCAAAAGGACTGGTCAGGTTATTATAATGGTTCGCGATGTAAAAGGAGTTGATGATAACCCTTTTGATTTTAACACAGTAAAAAAAAATATTTTTGAGGCACTAAAAGAATATAAAAATAGAATTCAAATAACTTTAGTTCCTAATATAACAAACATTTGTTATGGTAGAGGAGTAGGTTACAAAATTGAAGAAATAGTTCTTGACGAAAAAACACAACAAATTTCAGCTACAAAAATTAGAGAACAGATGAGAAAGGAAGGAAAACTCAAATAGTTGCGAGCCTTTCTCACTTGACCTCTTATTATCACATAATATAAAATAATATAATAAAATCGATATGCTTACAAACAATCCATTCGCTGAACTTGCATTAATTTTTCCGGCAGTAATGATGCAATACTTTGTAATCGCTATGATTCTTTTAATAATCATAAGCACCGGGTTAGATATGATGCATAAAAAAAATGTTATTTATTTTTTTAGAAATGCAAAAAAAGCAAAAAAATCTGCAAAAAAAGATTTGAGCGTTGGAAAGAAAACAGCTGTAATTTTAAAAACAGTTGCTCACGACATAGCTACAACCTCAGAACTTGGAATGGGTAAAAGAAGATTAGCCCACGTATTAGGAATGTATGGAACTTTATTATTTTGGATAGCATCTGTAATATTAATTTTTAAATACACTGATGGAACAAACACACCGACTTATCTTACTTTTATTTGGCATTTAGGAGCAATATTAACTTGCATAGGCGGTTACTGGTTCTGGTTTTTTTTAAGAGTTGATGTTTCAGCAGAAGCTCATCCTTGGTACAGAATTATAACTGCTGATTTATTTGTTTTAGCTCTGTTAGCATGTGCAACTTTTGGATTAGCTTGGTCATTTTTCCAATTTAAAGAAATGATTGAATTAAGTTACTTATTTTTAATTTTATACATAACCTCTAACTTGATTTTATTCGGTGGAGTTTATTGGTCTAAGTTTGCTCATATGTTTTATAAACCTGGCGCAGCTATTCAAAAAAATTTAGCTGAAGCTGATGGTTCTAGAGACAATTTGCCACCTCCAGCGGATGCACCAAAGCAGTTTGGTCTGGGTATTAAAAGAGAACAGCCTAAACATTATTAAAATTTATGAAAATTAAAGCTAGATTAAAATCATTGCCTGCGATAAGAAACATATAAGGAGAAAATTTTATGTCAACATTTGTATATATGACTAGATGTGACGGTTGTGGGCACTGCGTTGATATATGTCCTTCAGATATAATGCACATTGATGAAACGATTAGAAGAGCTAAAAATATTGAGCCAAATTTTTGCTGGGAGTGTTATTCTTGTGTTAAAGCTTGCCCAAATCATGCAATAGATGTCCGTGGTTATGCTGATTTTGCACCAATGGGACATAGCGTTAGAGTAAGAAGAGAAGAAGAAAAAGGGACTATATCTTGGAAAATAAAATTTAGAAACGGAACAGAAAAAGACTTTGTGTCTCCAATTACTACAAAACCATGGGGAAAATTTATTCCTAAATTATCTGAAGGAGATAAGCCGCGTCAAGGAGAGATGAACTCACAAGTTCTTTACTCTGAGCCTGAAGGTTTAGATACAAAAAAAGATCTTCCAACAATAAGCAAGAACTCTTTTAAAAAGGGAGTCTATTATTAATGCCTAAAAGCAAAACAGTATTTGAGAATTGTGATGTTCTTGTTGTAGGAGGTGGTATGGCTGGCACCGGTGCAACTTTTGAAGCTAGACATTGGGGAAGAGATTTGAAAATTATATGTGTCGAAAAAGCTAATATCGATAGAAGTGGGGCAGTAGCTCAAGGCTTATACGCAATTAATTGCTATATGGGTATGAGATGGAACGAAAATCAACCCGAGGACCATGTAAGATATGCAAGAAATGATTTAATGGGACTGGTTAGAGAAGATTTAGGTTATGATATGGCTCGCCATGTAGACTCAACTGTACATATGTTTGATGAATGGGGTCTCCCAATGATGAAAGATAAAAAAACTGGTAGATACCAAAGAGAGGGTAAGTGGCAAATAATGATACACGGTGAAAGCTATAAACCTATTGTTGCAGAAGCAGCAAAAAAATCTGCAGATAAAATCTATAATAGAATTATGGTAACACATCTTTTGATGGATGAGTCAAAAGAAAACAGAGTTGGTGGCGCAGTTGGATTTAATATGAGAACAGGCGATTACCATGTGTTTAAAGCTAAGACAGTTATTGTGGCTGCAGGTGGGGCATCACATATTTTTAAACCCAGAGCTGTTGGGGAAGGTATGGGTAGAACCTGGTACGCACCTTGGAGCAATGGTTCAGCATACGCCTTACCTATAGCTGTAGGAGCAAAAATGACTCAAATGGAAAATAGAATAGTTTTATGTAGATTTAAAGATGGATATGGTCCTGTTGGCGCTTATTTTTTACATTTGAAAACCTATACCCAAAACGCAAATGGCGAAAATTATGAAAAAAAATGGTACGAACAAACAAAAAAATTGGTAGGCGAATACATTGATCATCATCCAGTTCCAACTTGCTTAAGAAATCACGCTTTTATTCAAGAAGTAATGGCTGGCGGCGGGCCTATTCATATGGTTACAAAAGAAGCATTTCAAGATCCTCATTTGGAAACAGTCGGATGGGAAAATTTCTTAGGTATGACAGTTGGTCAAGCAGTTGTTTGGGCATCTCAAAATATTGACCCAAAATACACAAACCCAGAGCTCACTACATCGGAACCTTATGTAATGGGGTCTCATGCTACTTGTTCTGGTGCTTGGGTAAGTGGCCCAGAAGACATATCCCCTCCAGAATACTTTTGGGGTTACAACAGAATGACTACAGTAGAAGGACTTTTCGGAGCTGGAGATACTGTTGGAGGAAGTGCACATAAATTTTCTTCAGGATCGTTTACAGAAGGAAGATTAGCAGCAAAAGCAGCAGTAAAATATATCCAAGACAACAAAGCTGACGATATTAACGTAAGTGATAAACAGTGCAATAATTTGAAAGAGGTAATTTATAAACCATTAGATAATTACACAATAGGCAGAAATGAAATTACTGGTGGAACTGTTTCACCTAGCTACATATCGCCTATTCAAGGATTACAAAGACTTCAAAAGATAATGGATGAATATGTTGGTGGTATTACAGCTAATTATATGACAAACGATAACTTATTAAAAAAAGGTTTAGAATTATTAGATTGGCTACAAGAAGATTTAGAAAATGTTGGAGCCGAGGATTACCATCAATTAATGAGAGCTTGGGAGCTAAAACACAGAGCGTTAACTTCACAATGTGTTACTGAGCATACTTTATTTAGAGAGGAAACTCGTTGGCCTGGTTATTATTATCGTGGGGATAAACTCAAACTAGATGATGAAAATTGGCACTGTTTAACTGTTTCAAGAAGAGATCCAAAAACTGGAAAATTCACTTTAGAAAAAATGCCTGTCTACCATATCGTGGGCGATGACAAGAAAAAAAAGGCTTCGTAATTAATTACAGTCAAGATGAGTTTATTAGAAAAAAGTGATAAAGAAATCATAAAAATAGCTGACCCAATTTGGGAAAATTTAATTAAATCTTCTAACAGAAAAGATTACGGTGGATTTACACGAGACTTCTCATCTCAAATGCTTTATGGCGCAAACGAAGTTGAGATCGGCAAACAATGGTCAAACAATACTTTATTGACGAGTCTATCAGAGAAAAGAGAAGTATTAGGATGTTTAAGACGAAACTTACACGTTACAGTTCTGTATAAACAAACAAGTAATACTTTACCTGGTGAATACTTGGGTAGACTAGTTTTAGGTACTGAAGAAGGCGATATTAAAGTATTTGGAGCAACAATTTATTAAGATTGACAACCTTTATTTTCAAGATTACTTAGAAGAATGTTAGAAATATATCTTCCTATTGCTCAAGTAAATGTAGACATTTTTTTGTTACTTTTTTTAAGTTTAGCTGTAGGAGTTTTGTCGGGTTTATTTGGTGTTGGCGGTGGATTTTTGATGACACCCTTTTTAATTTTTATGGGAGTCCCTCCTGTTTATGCAGTTCCAAACGAAGTTAATAATATCCTAGCTACATCAGTTTCTGGTTCACTTACCCATTGGTATAAAAATACTTTAGATTATAAAATGGGCTTGATGATTGTTTCAGGGGGTATTGTTGGTACTTTGCTCGGGATTACAACTTTTTCCTATTTTTCAGAAATTGGAAAAATTAGTTTAATAATATCTTTGTTGTATATGTATCTTTTAGCTATTGTTGGAACTTTAATGCTAATTGAAAGTCTTAAAGAAAAAAATAGACAAATAAAAAAAATAATAATTAAAAAAAAACTTCATGAACACAATTGGTTTCAAGGTTTGCCAATCAGAGTAAGATTTCAAAAATCAAAATTATATGAAAGTGCTTTGACACCAATATTACTTGGTTTAATTGTTGGGTTTGTAGCTGCAATGATGGGTATTGGAGGAGCTTTTTTAATGGTGCCTGCAATGATTTATATAGTTGGTATGCCAGTAAAACTTATTCCAGGTACCTCTTTATTTGTAACAATTTTTATTAGTGCTATTGTAACAATACTCCATGCCTTTAATTATGGGTCTATAGATTTATTTTTAGTAATACCTTTAATTTTAGGATCAATACTTGGCGTTCAGCTAGGTCAAAAACTGGGTCAATTTTTAGATAGCACAGAATTAAAATCTCTTTTTGCGATGCTTTTGATTTCAGTGGCTATTGCTATAGGTTATGACTCTTTTTTTAGAGATAAAACAAAATCTATTACAAGCTCTCAAATTAGTAATAACGATTTAAGTTTTTTAGCAGATTTTACATTAAATTTTTCAAATGATGCACCTTTCCTATATGGAGCTCTTGCAATTATTTTAGCTATAACCTTAGGAGCTTTAGCAGCTTTAGCTAGAAAAATTTTAAGCCCAATAGCGAAAAAAATGTTAAGTGATTTTAGAAAAAAAGATGTTAAAAAGAATGAAGAAGTTAAATTTCCAGAAAAATAATACTTAAGCACTACGATAAAGTTTTGTCATCACAAACTCTCGGTGACCTAAAGCTTCCGCGCAAGTCAGTCTACCATTAGCTACCCTTAACATTGTCTTGATCAACTCATCACCTGCTTCTGATAAATTCATTTTTCTTGATAAAATATTTGAAACATCACAATCAACATGTTCTTTCATTAGTTTGGCTGTCAAAGGATTTGCAGTAAGTTTAACCACTGGTTCTATTGGATTGCCGATGATATTACCTTGTCCCGTAGGAAATAAATGAATATTAAAACCTCCAGCTGCTTGTAGTGTTACGCATTCTGCTGCTGCTGAAGACGTGTCCATAAAATATAAACCCTTACCTTTTTTTGGTTCTTCCGCAGGTTCTAAAACATCTATAAATTTTAAATTGCCGATTTTTTGAAAGTTTCCAAATGCTTTTTCTTCTATTGTTGTAAGACCCCCTGCTATATTTCCCGCTGTTGGTTGACTTTCAGAAAGATCATTAGTTGCTTCTTTTAATATAAAATCATTATAAGCGGTCCAAGTTTTCATAAACTTTTCTTTTGCTTCAGGTGTTGCACCTCTAGCAGCACATACTGTCTCAGCACCTGTAAGTTCTGATGTTTCTCCAAAACATAAATGTACTCCGTGTGGTTCCAATTTTTCCATTAAATTTCCTACAGTGGGATTTGAAGCTAATCCTGAAGTAGTGTCTGACTCTCCACACTTCACTGAAATCCATAAATCACTTAGAGGGCATTCTTCTCGTTGTTTTTCAGAAGCCCATTGAGAAAATTCTTGAGCTTTTTTAGAAGCTTTCATAATAGTGCCAATATCTCCGGTTCGCTCAATGTGAAAACCTTCGACTGGTTTTCCTGTTTTGGCAATTTCATCTACAATTCTTTTTGTCCACTTTGGCTCAATACCAATGACAATGACGGCAGCTACATTTGGATTTTTTCCAGTACCTATCATAGTCCTGAAATGTAACTCTAAATCAGCACCAAATTGTAACCTTCCATAAGAATGCGGTAAGGCTATTGTTCCTTTAATATTGTTTGCCACTGCTTCAGCACATGCATTAGAGATATCATCAACAGGAAGTATGATTACATGATTTCTTGTTCCAGCTCTCCCATTCTCTCTTCTATAACCTAAAAAACTTTTCGGAATATCCATTAATTTACCATTTTTTTGTTTTTACATTGTGCACGTGGACGTGGTCACCTTTTTTAATAGGTTTTACAACTTTACCTATATCATGGCCATATTTTAAAATAGTATCGCCTTCGTTAAGATCCTTCAAAGCTATTTTATGACCTAAAGGAACTTTATCTGTGGAATTAACTTTGATAGTTTTGTCATTTTCCATAATCCAAGCGCTACATTCTTGGCCTTTTTTAGTAGTTTCTATAACTACCACACCTACGTTATCTTTTTCATCGTGAATTATAAGGTCTGGCTGTGACATAAAATATTTAATGGATATAGACTAAATTTTGATATATTGAAAGATAGATTTAACAAAAATTGAAAGAATTCTTATGGCTAAAATGACAACCGAAGAGGCTTTTGTAAAGGTTTTACAAATGCATGGAATTGAACATGCTTTTGGAATAATCGGATCAGCTTTTATGCCAATCTCCGATATATTTCCGGACGCTGGTATTACTTTTTGGGACGTTGCGCACGAGACGAATGGCGGACTTATAGCCGACGGATATACACGAGCGACTGGAAAGATGTCTATGGTAATAGCTCAGAATGGTCCTGGTATCACAGGTTTAGTGACACCAATAAAAACTGCATATTGGAACCACACTCCATTACTTTTAGTAACACCTCAGGCCGCTAACAAAACAATGGGACAAGGTGGTTTTCAAGAAGTAGAACAGATGAATTTATTTAAAGATATGGTTTGTTACCAAGAAGAGGTAAGAGACCCTTCACGGATGGCGGAAGTTCTAAATCGAGTAATAGAAAAAGCTATAAGAGGATCTGCACCCGCACAAATTAATGTACCCAGAGATTATTGGACACAAGTAATTGATATTGACTTACCTCCAATCGTTAGATTAGAAAGACAAGCTGGAGGATCAGAAGCAATAGATAACGCAGCAAAAATTTTATCTGACTCAAAATTTCCAGTAATTTTGTCTGGCGCTGGTGTCGTTATTGGAAGTGCAATTAATGACTGCGTTAAACTCGCAGAGAAATTAGACGCACCAGTTTGCTCTGGCTATCAACATAATGATAGTTTTCCAGGAAGTCATCCACTAGCAGTTGGACCATTAGGATATAATGGATCAAAAGCAGCAATGGAATTAATTGCAAAGGCTGATGTGGTTTTAGCGCTTGGAACAAGGCTTAATCCATTTTCTACTTTGCCAGGTTACGGAATTGATTATTGGCCAAAAAAAGCAAAAATTATACAGGTAGACATAAATCCAGATAGAATAGGCCTAACAAAAAAAGTGACGGTTGGAATATGTGGTGATGCAAAACTTGTAGCTCAACAATTATTAAATAAACTATCTAAGACAGCCGGCAATCAGGATAGAGAAAAAAGAAAAAACTTAATTCACCAAACTAAATCAGCCTGGTTGCAAAAATTATCAAGTTTAGATCATGAGGAGGACGATCCAGGAACAGTTTGGAATAAAGAAGCTAGAGAAAGAGATAAAGATAGAATGTCACCAAGGCAAGCTTGGAGGGCAATACAAGCAGGTATGCCTGAAGATGTGATAATATCGAGCGACATAGGAAACAATTGTGCAATAGGAAATGCATATCCAACGTTTGAAAAAGGTAGAAAGTACCTAGCGCCTGGTTTATTTGGACCTTGTGGTTACGGATTTCCAGCTATCTTAGGTGCGAAAATTGGTTGTCCTAAAACACCAGTTATAGGATTTGCGGGAGATGGAGCTTTTGGAATTAGTATGAACGAGATGAGTTCTTGTGCTAGAAAAGAATGGCCAGCTATTACTATGGTGATTTTCAGAAACTATCAATGGGGAGCGGAAAAAAGAAACTCTATTCTTTGGTTTGATGATAATTTTATTGGAACAGAGCTCGATCCAGAATTAAGCTATTCAAAAGTCGCAAACGCTTGTGGTTTGAAAGGTGTTACAGTGAAAACTATGGAAGAAACTACTAAAGCAATTAAACAATCTTGTTTAGATCAAAAAAAAGGAATTACAACTTTTATTGAGATAATATTAAATCAAGAATTAGGAGAACCTTTTAGAAGAGATGCGATGAAAAAACCAGTAAGAGTTGCAGGTATTAAAAAAGAAGATATGAGGACTCAAAAAGGGTTAATTTAAAAAAAATCAAATGAAAATTAAGGAAAATAATAAGGGGTTCGGCCTATTGTTTTTTTCTGTTTTTCTTATCTTAAGTTTATGGCCGTTACTTGATGATAAAAAAATAAATTATTATTTTCTAATTATAGCCTTAACTTTTTTAATACTTGGTTTGTTAAATACGAGTTTATTAACTCCACTTAAAAAAGCTTGGATAAAACTTGGAGAAATACTAGGTAGGATTATTGCGCCTTTAGTTATGGGAATAATTTATTTTTTTTTATTAACACCTTTAAGTTTTATAGTGAGAATTGTTGGAAAAGACCTGCTTAATCTTAAATTTTCAAGTAAAACAAATACTTATTGGATTAAAAGAATTAAAAAAATGGGCACTATGAACAAACAATTTTAATGATAGATTTTATCAAAGAATTTTGGGAATTTCTTAGAGAAAGAAAAAAATATTGGCTACTGCCAATAATTATAGTGTTAGCATTATTTGGAGTTTTAATAGTATTAAGTCAAGGATCTGCTGTTGCTCCATTTATATATACAATTTTTTAAGTGACTAAAATATTAGGAATATCAGCATTTTATCATGATAGTGCAGCAGCATTAATAAATAACGGTGAAATTATTTCTGCCGCTCAAGAAGAAAGATTCTCTAGGAAAAAACACGATGCAGGATATCCAAAAAATGCAATTAACTTTGTGTTAAAAAATTCTAATTTAGAGTTGAACGATATAGATTTTATTGTTTTTTTTGAAAAACCATTTTTGAAATTTGAGAGGTTACTTGAAACTTATCTCGCTTTTGCACCAAAAGGCTTTAAATCATTTAGTTTGTCAATGCCAATATGGTTAAGGGAGAAACTATTTCAAAAAAATTTTTTGTTTGAACAACTAAAAAAACATGACAAAAATTTTAATGAAATAGACAAAATTAAATTTTCAGAACATCATTTTAGTCACTCCGCAAGTGCATTTTTCCCGTCACCATTTAAAGAAGCTGTAGTTTTAACTTTGGATGGAGTAGGTGAATGGGCCACAACAACAGTTGCTATTGGGAAAGATAATAACTTAGATATTTTAAAAGAAATTTATTTTCCTCACTCTTTGGGACTTCTTTACTCAGCTTTTACATATTATTTAGGTTTTAAGGTTAATAGCGGTGAATATAAAGTTATGGGATTAGCTCCATATGGTTCGCCTGTATACAAAGATTTAATTATAAAAAAACTTATTGATATAAAAGAAGATGGTTCATTTAGATTAAATATGAAATATTTTAATTATGCAACTGGTTTGACAATGACAAATAAAAATTTTTCAAAATTATTTGGCCAGCCAGTAAGGGATCCAAAAAAAAATAGATTGAAACAATTTCATATGGATATCGCTGCATCTATACAATCAGCAACTGAAGATATAGTACTAAGAATTACAGAATCTATTGCAGAAAAGTATAAAATTAAAAACTTATGTCTCGCTGGAGGTGTTGCTTTAAATTGTGTTGCAAATGGAAAAATTTTTAAAAAAAATCTTTTTAAAAATATCTGGGTTCAACCTGCCGCGGGTGATGCGGGAGGTTCGATCGGTGCTGCTTTAGCTTATTGGTATAAAGAATTAAAACAGCCAAGAACTAATTATACAGATCAAATGAAAGGATCTTATTTAGGGCCAAATTTTACTAATAACGAAATTGAAAAAAGTCTAATAAAACTTAATGCAAAATTTAAACTAATGAAGACTAATGAATTAATTCAAAAAACAGCAAATGAACTTGCAAACAATAAAATTGTTGGTTGGTTTCAAGGGAAAATGGAGTTTGGACCAAGGGCTTTAGGCTGTAGATCAATTTTAGCTGATCCAAGGTCTGAAAATATGCAAAAAGAATTGAATCTTAAAATTAAATTTCGTGAGAGCTTTAGACCGTTTGCTCCATCAGTTTTAAGGGAAGAGCTAACTAATTGGTTTGATCTGAACACTGATAGTCCCTATATGCTTTTAGTCGCTAATGTAAAAAAGGAAAAAATAATAAAAATGTCAGAAACAGATGAAAATCTATTTGGGATTGATAAACTTAATATCAAACGATCAATAATCCCAGCTGTAACTCACGTTGATTATTCTGCGAGAATACAAACAGTCCATAAACAGACAAATCCAAAATATTATAATTTAATAACTGAATTTAATAATTTAACAAAATGTCCAGTGCTGGTAAACACGTCCTTTAACGTAAGGGGAGAGCCGATAGTGTGCTCAGTAGAAGATGCCTATAATTGTTTTATGGGAACAAATTTAGATGTGCTTGTTATCGAGGATTTTATACTTTTTAAAGAAGATCAAGATAAATCTTTAATTAAAGATTATAAAAATAAATTTGATTTAGATTAGTTTAAATTAAGTACCGTTGCAGGATCAAGTTTTACATCGAACCAATTTAATCTTACGTCCAAATGAGGCCCAGTTGCTCTTCCAGTTTTTCCCATTGTTCCAATAGTCTCTCCCTTTTTGACAACTTGCCCTTTTTCAACATAAATATCTTTCATATGCATATATAAAGTGCTGATACCATGACCGTGGTCAAAAATAATTGTGCCTCCAGTAAAATACATATCCATTTCTTTTAAAGTTACCACTCCATCAACCATAGCTTTTATAAGAGTGCCTTCCTTATTAGCATAATCTAAACCATAGTGAGGCCGTCTTGGCTTTCCATTGAGTATTCTTTGACTTCCGTAAACCCCAGTTATTATTGCATTATCAACTGGTTTAGAAAAACTATTTTTAAAAAAGTCTAATGAACTATTAATTGATCTAGCTTTGCCAATTAGACTATTTTCTTTTTTAATTCTCTCAAATACTTCTTTTGGTGGAGTAACTTGTTTTTTCGGCAGTCCTTCTATTCTTTGGATTTTGTATTCTCTCTTAAGGATCTTTTTTTCATAAATTTTTATCTCATTATTCTTTACAATTTTGATAATAACATCATTTTTTCTGTCTCTTCCTAAGCCAAAAGCAAAGTAACCATCTTTAGATACTTTAATCTCTCTTTTATCTATTATTACTTTCGAACTAGGATCAGTTTTACCTAATATAAAAGACCCTTGCATAAAGGTTCCCTTAAATTCAGCAGCCTGTGAATAAAAAGGAATTAGTAATATATAAAAAATTAATTTAATTATTTTGCTGTCCATCCGCCATCAACAAGTAATGAAGTTCCTGTTATCATTGAGGCAGCATCGGATGCCATAAAGACTACTGCTGAGGCAATTTCAGACATTTCTGCAAATCTTCCCAATGAAATATTATTAAGCATATCTTTTCTAAATTTTTTATCCTTAAGAAATTTTTTTGTCATAGGGGTAACTACAAATGTAGGGCACACGGTATTGACTCTAATATTATATGGAGCTAATTCTAAAGCCATACCTTTTGTTAAACCTTCCAATCCAAATTTATTCATGCTGTAAACACTCCTTTTTGGTCCACTAACATGACCCATCTGTGATGACATATTAACAATAGATCCTCCGATTTTTTTTCTATTTTTTGTTTGTAGCATTTTTATAGACACTAATTGTGCAATATTAAACGCAGCTATTGTATTTATTTTAACTAAACGAACCATATTTTCAGTTTTTACTTTTAAAAAATGCTCTGGAATATTCGTACCAGCGTTATTTATTAGAATATCAATCTTTGGTTGTTTATTAATAATTTCTTTAATTTGATTATAATTTGTTATGTCACAAACATACGATTTACATTTTACCTTTAATCTTCTTGCAATTTTTTCTAAAGAGTCTAAATCTTTTTTTGTTCTACTAATAACAATTAAATTTGAACCTGCCTCTGCTAAAGCCAATGCACATGCTTTACCAAGACCTTTACCAGCACCCGTTATTAATGCTACTTTATTTTTAAGATTATATTTTTTTAAATACATTTTATAATAATATCTTTAGATCCATATATATTAAATCTATAGCGACTAACAGTATAGCTATTAAACCTAACCATCCAATCCATTTATATTTTTCAATCAATTTTGCTATAAAATTAGCTGCAAAAGCCATCAATGCAATAGATAATGTCAGTCCAAATATTAAAAGAATAAAATGACCTTTTGCTGCTCCTGCCACACTTAATACGTTGTCAAGACTCATTGTAACATCAGCCAAAATGATTGTAAAAATCGCTTTACTAAACGAACTATTGTCAACTTTTATATCTTTATTTTCAATTTGACCTTTAATTACATCAACATATAATTTGTAACAAATATATAGAAGCAAGATACCTCCAATTAATCGCAAACCTGTAATCATTAATAAATAAGTTGTTATTAATGTGAATAATATTCTTAAAATCACAGCTGCACCAATTCCAAAAAATATTATTTTTTTTCTTTTATCCGGATCAAATTTTGATGCAACCATACCAATTATGATTGCGTTATCTCCAGCAAGAACTAAATCAATAAATATTATCTGGGTTAAAATTATAATTTCTTCTGTCATTTAGTTTGATTATTTAAAATAAATTCTGCACCTTTTTCTGCAATCATTATTGTTGGAGCATTTGTATTTCCAGAGGTAATATTTGGCATTATAGAAGCATCTATAATTCTTAAGTTTTCAAGTCCGTGAGCATATAATTTGTCATTAACAACTGCGTTATCATCATGTCCCATTTTACAAGTTCCAACTGGATGAAAAATTGTTTGCGTAAATTCACTTCCAGCTTTTACTAACTCCTCGTCATCAGTTATATGAGTCCCCGGTCTATATTCCTCTGGTTTATACTTTTTAAATGTCTCTGTTTCTAGCATAATTTTTCTAACCAATTTTAAACCTTGAGCGGCAACCATTCTATCATCTTGAGTAGACAAATAGTTCATCTTTATTTTAGGATTTACTCTACTATCTCCACTGGTTATTGATATTTCCCCTCTACTTGTTGGTCTTATATTGGCAACGGTAGGCGTAATGCCATCAAAATCATGCAGCTTTGAGGCTCCTAGAATATCAGTGCTTATAGGTTGAACATGAAATTGTAAATTTGGTGTTTCTTTAGAAGGATCACTTTTGGCAAACCCACAAACTTGACTTGCACCCATAGTCATTGGTCCACTCTGTCTAAAAATATATTCCAAACCAATTAAAAAATTTCCAAATAAGCTATTAATTTTTTTATTTAATGATTTTAAATTTTTAACCTTATAAACTGGCCTAAACATTAAATGATCTTGTAAATTTTTACCAACTCCCTTCAATTCGTGTATCGTGTTAATACCATTTTTCTGTAAATTTTTTGAGTTTCCAATTCCAGATACTTGCAGTATTTGCGGGGATCCAATTGAACCAGCAGATAAAATAATTTCTCTTCTAGCTTTCACGGTAAAAATTTCATCTCCTTGGTAAAAGCTTACACTGACAGCTTTTTTCCCTTCAAAATTAATTTTTTTAACATGTGCTTTCACTAAAATTTTTAAATTATTTCTTTTTTTTATTGGATTTAAATATCCTTTAGCTGCACTGCATCTTAATTTAAGTAGCGATTTATTATGGTTAGTAGTAAATTGAAAAAAACCTATTCCTGTATTGTCCCCTGTATTAAAATCTTTTGTTCTTGGTATGCCACATTCTTCAGCTGCATTTTGAAATTCATCAAGCATTTTTAAATTAATTTTTTTGTTAGATACCATTATAGGACCACTATCGTTATGAAATTCACTTTTGCCTAGTTCGTTATTTTCAGACTTTAAAAAATAAGGGAGAACATCATTCCAACCCCATCCATTATTACCCATTTGTCTCCAGTTATCATAGTCGTTACTCTGACCTCTAATCCACAAAAGACCATTGATAGAAGAACTACCTCCTAAAGTTTTTCCTCTAGGATATCTTATAGATCTATTATTCATACTTTCATCTTTTTCAGTATGAAAACACCAATCTACTCTAGGATTGTGCATTGTTTTATAATATCCTACTGGAATATGGATCCACGGATAATTATCTTTTCCACCTGCCTCTAGAAGCAAAACTTTATTATCTTGTTTAGCAGTTAATCTGTTAGCTAAAACACATCCAGCAGAACCAGCCCCAATGATTATGTAATCGAATTCATCCATAATTTAGTATCTTATAAGTTAGATAATTTATAATTACCAATAAGTCTAGTACAACCCCAGGTTTTAAGACAAGCATTTGACTCTCTTTATTCAATCCAACATACTCTTAAAAAATAATAAACCTAACGGGGGATAAATGAGAAAACTATTATCGATTGTTTTAGGATTAGCTGTGTTTATAGGTTTTTCTATAACTTCAGCAAACGCTAAAACATTAAAATGTCAGACCGTTCTTAACACTAAGGCCGATGAGGTGAAAATGTTAAAGGACTTTACTGACACTGTAACAGAGCTAACTGATGGTTCGTTAAAATTTGAAATTTTACCGGCAGGCGCTGTTGTAGGAGTTAAAGAAACTTTAGACGCAGTAGACAAAGGATTGATTGACTGTGGATTTGCTTGGACTCACTATTGGTCAGGCGATCATCCAGCGGCTATGTTATTCGGTTCGCCAGTAGCAGGTGGTGGAGTAGGTATAGATAACTTAGCGTTTTTATCTTGGTTCCAATATGGTGGTGGTAAAGAATTATACGAC
>Ga0209359_10000038_pt1 | contig 24718 bp, 28 predicted proteins | sample MarorgKNORR_S2LV_FD_188224 | JGI IMG/M metagenome (GOLD analysis project Ga0209359, IMG submission 188224) | Marine microbial communities from the Southern Atlantic Ocean, analyzing organic carbon cycling - Surface_A/KNORR_S2/LV (SPAdes) (version 2) | ecosystem: Environmental > Aquatic > Marine... | reverse complement strand
TATTTACCCTTTCTTAAAAAACATATTGAAATAATAAATCCTGCTATAATTATATTACTTGGTAGTACAGCATTAAATACAATTATAGGAAATGAAGTAGTAATTTCAAAAGCTAGAGGAAAATGGGTAAAAAAAACAATAGGTCAATGTGATGCTTTTATAATTGCTTCATTCCATCCTGCATTTCTTATGAGGCAACCTGATCAAAAAAAATTCGCATGGATTGATTTAAAGATGATCAGGCAAAAAATTAAAGATCTAAAAATTAAAATTGAAAAATAATCTATATATAGCCGGTGTAGATGAAGTTGGTAGAGGTTGCCTAGCGGGCCCTGTTATCTCTGCAGCAGTTGTTTTAAAAAGAGGTATTAATCTAAAATTGATAAAAGATTCTAAAAAAATATCATTTGAAAAGAGAAAAATAATAGCAGAAATTATTAAGAGAAATTCACATTATGCCATAGGGAGAGCTTCTGTTAGAGAGATAGAAAATCTAAATATTCTAGAAGCTACTTTACTTTCTATGAGAAGAGCAATAAAAAAACTGGTAGTTAAACCAGATTTAGTTTTAATTGATGGACTACACACACCTAGGGGACTTAAGAATTGCAAGAATGTTGTAAAAGGTGATGAAAAAATTAAAAGTATTAGCGCTGCTTCTATCATAGCAAAAAATTATAGAGATCAATTAATGATAAAACTGTCTAAAAAATACAAAAATTATTTTTGGCAGAAAAACTTCGGGTATGGCACTAGAGAGCACTTTTTAGGACTTAAAAAATTCGGTGTAACCACTCACCATAGAAAAAATTTCAGCCCTATATACAATATGTTGTTAAAATAAAAAATTAGTCACTAGAAGTATTAATTTTTCACGTAAAATCGTTTGACGATTGAATCAATTTAGAGTTGTATTAATTTTCTATGAAGAATTTTCTAAACAAAATTATTAACGGAGAGTCTTTAAAAATTTTAAAGGATATACCTGATAATACCTTTGATCTAATATTTGCTGACCCTCCTTATAACCTTCAAATAAATGATAATTTAAGACGACCCGACGATTCAAAAGTAAATGGAGTTGATGACAAATGGGATAAATTTTCAAGTTTTAACGATTATGATAAATTTACAGTTTCTTGGTTAAAAGAATGTAAACGCGTTTTAAAAGAAGACGGTTCTATATGGGTAATCGGCTCTTATCACAATATCTTTAGACTTGGTTATCATCTTCAAAACCTAAATTATTGGATATTGAATGACATAATATGGAGAAAGAATAATCCAATGCCTAATTTTAAAGGAACAAGGTTTACAAATGCTCACGAAACTTTAATTTGGGCATCTAAAAATAAGAAATCTAAATACACTTTTAATTATCAATCTCTTAAATGTTTCAATGATGATTTACAAATGAGATCTGATTGGAAACTCCCAATTTGTAACGGTAAAGAAAGATTAAGAAAAAATGGTAAAAAAATTCACTCAACACAAAAACCTGAGTCTTTGCTTCATCGTATAATTTTAGCTACAACTAAGAGATATGATCTAGTGTTAGATCCATTTTTAGGCACTGGAACAACAGCTGTAGTTTCAAAAAAGTTAGGTAGAAGATTCACGGGTATAGAGAAAAATAAAGAATATTATAGGGCTGCAATTAGTAGAATAAACAAAACTAAAGCGATAGATGAAAATTATTTGGATACAATACAAAATAACAAATCAAAACCAAGAATTCCATTTGGTTCACTGGTTGAGCTTGGTATTCTTAAACCTGGAACAACTTTATTTGACGCTAAAAGAAAATTTAGCGCTGTAGTAATGGTGGATGGTAGTATAAAACATAAACAAGTAGAGGGTTCAATTCATAAAATTGCAGCAAAAATTATGGGAGCTGATAGTTTTAATGGATGGACTTATTGGCATTGCAAAATAAATGGAAATACTGTTTTAATTGATAGTTTAAGACAAAAATTTATTTCTGAAAAAAATAATTAAGATCTATATATTTCTCCAATATATTTTTTAAGAAAAGTTTTATTTTTTACGAAAAACTTTAAAATTATATTTCTAAAAGCTTGAGCAAAATTAGTTGATAGGTGAAATATAAAATAATTAAAATTAGACCTTTTTCTGACGCTGATTGCTCTTTTTAATCTATTTTTGTAGTAAATATTATGAACATCTTGAGAATTATTTTTGAGCAAATTAAATAATTCAAAAGCACTTTCAATTGATTGTGAAGCACCTTGAGCCATAGTCGGTAAAAATCCATTAAACGCATCTCCAATATAAAATATTTTTTTATTTGATGTCTGGAAAATTTTTGGAGAATAATATATTGGCCATAAATTATAATTTCCCTCAAATAAAATTTCTAATTTTTTACTTTGGTTCAAAATTTTAGATTTAATAATATCTTTCGTTTTTTCCAAATTATAAATCACATTCCTCACAACACATACTAAGTTTAAATCATTTTTTTTATTAATAGGATAAATTACAAGATGAAAATTAGATCCTAAAATCAAATTGATATTTTTTTTATCAATATCTAAATCTATTTTAGAATTTAAAATAGATCTAATTGCTATTGCTTTTTTTAGCTTTGGAAGATGATTTTTTTTTTCAATTAAAGATTTTGTATTAGAAAAAATTCCGTCAGCTGCAATTATATAGTCTACTAGGTCATTGGTGTTATCCTCAAATTTTATCAAGATTTTTTCTTTTATCTCAGTTACCTCTAGTATCTTTTTTCCAAATCTTATATTTTGTCCATAGATTTCATCTTTTAAAAACTCAATTAAACTTGATCGTTGTAAAGTTGTGTATTTTACTTTTGGACTATTCATAAAATTAATATCCAAATCACAAATTTTTTTTAATGAGAATGAGTAAAAATTAAGTTTTGAGGGATTAAACAAATTTTCGTCTTTAATTCTTTCAAAACCAATTTTATTTAGAATTGTCACACTATTGGGCGATAACTGAATACCGTATCCCTCATCCACAGGTAAACTGTCTTTTTTTTCGTATATCATAAATTCATAGTCAGAATATTTTTTAAATAAATTTGCTATGGTTAAACCGGCTATCCCAGAACCAATAATTGCTATTTTTTTTTTCACTAATATATCCTCACTAATTGTTTAAAGATTTTTTTAGTAAATGTTGGAATAAAATCTTTATTTCTCTCCATAGAAAACCAATTTAAATTATCTGGAATTTTACTAGAAAATTTATAGTACAGATTAATATTTAATTTTTTATTTGATATAATATTATTATAATTTTTTAAAAGAAACCAATTAGAATTTATATTTTTTGATCTTTTTTTTACAATTGGCATATTGCTCATTTGTAAAAATCCTAATTTATTTTTTTTTGTTAAAGCTATTTGCTTGTTTTTGTTTATGTGGCAAAAAATATCGTATTCTTTTTTACTAATTTTTTTGCTATTTTTTAGAGAAATTATCTTTTTTTTCATAAACGATTTACAATTTTTTTTTATATTACACTTGCTGCAGTTAGGACTCGTTGGTTTGCACATTAAAGCTCCAAACTCCATTATAGCCTCAGCAAAATCTGAATTTCTTCCCGATAAAAATAATTTTTTTTGATTCAATGAAAATATTTTTTTAAAATTAATTTTTTCTTCTCTTATATTAAAAATTCTTGAAAAAACTCTCTTAACGTTACCATCTATTCCTATTGTAGCTTTATTATTAACTAAGGCAGAAAGTATGTTGGCAGTGTAGTCTCCTACCCCGGGAAGTTCCTTTATTTTATTTAAGTCACTTGGTAGTTTAAGTTTATATTTATAAACGATTATTTTTGAAGTTTGGAGTAAAAATCTGGCCCTTCTATAATAACCTAATCCTTCCCAAAGTTTCATTACGCTGTTTTTTTTTGCACGCGATAATGAATTTATATTTGGATATTTTTTTATAAATTTAATAAAGTATGGAATTACAGTTTTAACTTGAGTTTGCTGAAGCATAAATTCGCTCAAAACTCTGTAATAAAGGTTTTTTGACGAGTTTTTACTAACACGCCAAGGTAATATGCGATGGTTATTATCATACCAAGCTAGAATTTTTTTTGATAAATTAAATTTTAAATGCATAATAAAAGACATAATAATAAAAGTAGCTATTTCACACAAGGGCTTAGGCCTTTTTCTAAAACTATTCCACAAAACTTAAAAAGAGCTATTAAGAGAGGTAGTTATAATTTCTCATATATTTTAGAAAATTGGACTAAAATAGTAGGAAAAAAAATTGCTGATAATAGTTATCCAATAAAAATAAAAATGAAAAAGGGTCTAGAAAATGGAACTTTAATTTTAAATGTTCTGCACGGCAAAGAACTAGATGTAGAATATTCAAAAAACGAAATTGTCGATAAAATAAATGTTTTTTTTGGGTATAATTTTATAAATCAAGTCCAATCAAAAATTATAAGGGAAAAAAAGGAAGAACACAAAAAAATCACATTGGCAAAATCAAAAGTAAGGCTTGAAAAAAAAATTAAAAATATACAAAATAAGAATTTACAAAATTCATTAAAAAATCTTTTAGAGGCATATGAACTTGAAAAATAAATTATTACATCAATTACTAATTATAATAATACTTCTTTTTAATACAAATTTAAAAGGTAGTGAAATTCTTCAAATTGGAAATAATGATGCAAAAATTGTGGTAAAGGTTTTTTCTTCTTTAACTTGTCCTCATTGTGCAAATTTTCACAATAATATTTATGAAAAACTTAAAACAGAGTATATAGAAAAAAATTATGTAAAATTTGAACATCATAGTTTTCCGTTAGACCTAGCCGCTTTAAATGCAGAAATAATTATCAGATGTACAAATGATAGAAAAAAAAGTTTTCAATTATTAACTGAAATTTATAAGAAACAAAATAAATGGGCTATAGGATCTGATATTAATATCATAAATGATCTAATTAAGAAAATAGGTAAAAATTCTGGTTTATTAGAAAAGAATATGGATGAATGTCTTAGCAACGCAAAGTTGCAGGACAGAATTTTAAATGAGCGAATTGAAGCCCAAAAAAAATATAAAATAAGTTCAACACCAACGATTTATATTAATAATAAAAAATATGAAGGAAAACATAATTTTAAATCTTTTAAAAAAGCTTTAGAAAGAATATTATAAATTATGGAATTTAAGAAATTAGAATTAACAGGATTTAAATCTTTTTTTGATAAGACAACCTTTTTTATCGAGGAAGGATTAACAGGTATAGTTGGACCAAATGGATGTGGAAAATCAAATGTAGTTGAGTCTTTAAGATGGTGTATGGGTGAGACTTCAGCGAAGAGTATGAGGGGATCTGGAATGGAGGATGTAATATTTTCCGGAACTTCTAACAGGCCTCAAAAAAATATCTCTGAGGTTTCAATACAAATATTAAACAAAACAAAAGATATTCAGTCACAATATGATGACTTAGATGAGATTATAATAACTAGAAAAATAGAAAGAGACAAAGGATCCAAATATTTTATAAATGGTAAAGAAGTAAGAGCAAAAGACGCGCAAACTTTTTTTGCTGACTTATCTACTGGAGCACATTCACCCTCACTTATTAGTCAAGGAAAAATAGGGCAGCTTGTTACATCTAAACCGTCAGAGAGGAGATCTATCCTCGAAGAAGCTGCTGGTATATCAGGTATCCATGCAAGAAGACAAGAGGCAGAACTAAGATTAAATGCAGCAGAAAATAATTTAAAAAGAGCAGACGAATTAAAAAAACAACAAGAGAAACAATTAGAAAACTTAAAAAAACAAGCTGAAGAAGCTTTTAAATATAAAGAAATATCAAAAGAAATTAGAAAGGTTGAAAGTGGACTATATTTTTTAAAACTCAAAGAAATTGAAGTCGAAAGAAAAAGCATAAAAGAAAAACTTAGCGAGCAAGATGATGAGATCAGTGCAATAAAAATTGATTTAAATCATAATAATAATTTATTGGAAGAAGAAAATAAAAGATTAAATCCCCTTAGGGATAGAAAAATGGAAAATTTAGCTTCACTTCAAAAACTTAATTTAGAATTAACCAATCTTCAAGAAGAGGAAGATAGGGTTAAAGCTTTGCAAATAAAGCTAAAAAAGTCTTTAGAAACAATCAACTCAGATTTAGAGAGAGAGAAAAGTATATCATTAGATGCATCTTTAAATGAAAAAAGAATTTTAGAAGAAAAAAATGAACTTATTCAAACAGAAAAACAATTATACGAAACAGAAGCAAAGTCTTCTGATGATCTATTTAAATCAAAAGATGAATTGAAAAACTTGAAGCAAGAGTTGGACAAAACAATTAATGAAATAGAAAAAAAAATTGATAATGAAGAGAAAATTGAAAAAAATATTTTTTTCCAGTTAAAAGATATTATCAACCAAATAACCGTGTCTCAAGAAAAGTATGCATCTTATTATGGAAAAAATGAGTCTATAAAAAGCGATTCGATAAAGAGAAAAGAACGAATTAAAAATATTGATGTTGAGTTAGAAAACTGGAAGAATTTAAAATCTAATTCCGAACGAATGACAATAGAATTAAAAGAAAGAAAAGATAAAATAAGTATTGAGATTGAAGAAAACCAGAAAAATCCTGAAAAAATTGCAACAACTAAAGGTCAGAATTTACAAAATTTAGAAAATACAAAAAAAAGGAACGAGGAACTAGAATTAGAATTAAATCAAGCAGAAAAAAAATATAATTCGATTAACAGTAACTTAAAAGATATTAACGAAAAGCTCTCTATTTTAAGAGAAAATAAAGCAAGAAATGAGGCAACAATTGATGGCTTTAACACTAGAAAAAAGGATCTTTTATTTTCTGTAAAAAATGAACTTAACATTGAAAACGAAAATGAACTTTTTTCTTTATCTGATATAAATATTCTTGAAGAAAAAGATTTTCCATCTATTGAAGAACAAGAAATAAAAATAGAAAAAATTAAAAAACAAAGAGAAGCTCTTGGATCAGTAAATCTTAGGGCAGATGAAGAAACACAAAAGTATCAAGACGAAATCAAAAAAATGGAAGATGATAGGGAGGACTTATTTTCAGCTATTGTAAAACTTAAAGCAAGTATTGAAGAATTAAATCAAAAAGGAAGGGAAAGACTTCTTGAGGCTTTTTCAAAGGTAAATAGAAAATTTAGTGAAGTATATACAAAACTTTTTAGCGGCGGTAGTGCAAAGTTAGAACTGGTTGACTCAGATGATCCGCTTGAAGCTGGTCTAGAAATGTTGGTCTCTCCTCCAGGAAAAAGATTGCAATCAATTACTTTGTTATCAGGCGGTGAGCAAGCGCTTACGGCATTATCATTAATTTTTGCAGTTTTTTTAGTTAATCCCTCTCCAATATGTGTTTTAGACGAGGTGGACGCCCCATTAGATGACGCCAATGTAACTAGATTTTGTGCTCTTCTAGATGAATTAACAAAAATAACTAAGACAAAATTTATTATTATCACACATCATGCTTTAACTATGTCGAGAATGCATAGGCTTTACGGTATCACAATGGCTGAAAAAGGAATAAGTCAAATGGTGGCCGTTGATCTACAAAAAGCTGAAGAGCTAGTTGCCTAGAATAGATGTCAAAGATAAAAGACTTTAAAACTCGCCTAAAAATTGCAAAAGAAAAAATCAGCAACAAATCCTCTTCTGAAGAAAACAAAAAAGGTCATTTTATGGGAAGTGCTTTTAGGTTAGGTACTGAAATGGTTGCAGCCGTGGGGGTTGGGACAATTATTGGGTTTATTTTAGATAATTGGTTTGATACTAAACCATTATTTATTATAATTTTCTTTTTTATAGGTTCTGCAGCAGGTATTTTGAATGTAATCAGAACTGCTAAGAATATGCAAAGTGATAATGATAGGAAATAGGAGAGAAATAAATGGCTAATCCAATGTACCAATTTAATGTCCACAAAATTGGACCCGAAATAGAGATTGCAGGAATTAACTTATCTTTTACAAATTCAAGCCTCTTTATGATCCTAAGTGCTTTAACTATTAGCATTTTCCTTTTTTTTGGAACAAAGGAAAAAAAAATTATACCTTCAAAAATTCAATTAATTTCGGAAATGCTTTACAGTTTTATTGCTAAAATGATAAGTGATACTGCTGGTTCCAAAGCTAAACCTTATTTTCCTTTTATCTTCAGTTTATTTGTATTTGTTCTAATATGTAATATGATCGGAATGTTGCCATACTCTTTCACTGTTACAAGTCATATTATTGTAACTCTGATAATGGCATTGTTTATATTTATTGCTGTCACAATAATTGGTTTTGCTAAGCATGGGTTTAAATATTTATCGATATTTATTCCGAAAGGTGTTCCTAAAGTACTTTTGCCTTTAATTACAATAATAGAAATAATATCATACTTAAGTAGACCAGTGAGTTTATCTGTAAGGTTATTTGCAAATATGATGGCTGGACATACGATGTTAAAAGTTTTTGGAGGGTTTGTGGTTAGTTTAGGAGTATTAGGTGGTTGGTTACCACTTAGTTTTTCAGTAGCATTAACTGGTTTGGAAATTCTTGTAGCATTTCTTCAAGCTTATGTTTTTGCAATTTTAACCTGCATTTATTTAAATGATGCATTAAATTTACACCATTAATAACAAAAGGAGGAAAAATGGAACTAGAAGCAGCAAAAATGATTGGAGCCGGACTGGCTGCAATTGCACTAGCTGGGGCTGGAGTAGGTATTGGAATAATTTTCGGTAACTATTTATCTGGCGCTATGAGGAACCCGTCTGCAGCACAAAAACAATTTCCTAATCTACTTTTAGGATTTGCTTTAGCTGAAGCGACTGGTTTATTCGGGCTAGTAGTAGCATTAATTATTTTATTTGCATTTTAATAAGTTTTAAAATGAAACTAATTTTTTTATCAGCAGTAGTCTCTCTGACTACTTTTGAAATACTTGTGGGTGCTGAGGCTGGAATGCCTCAGCTTAACCCTGAGTATTGGGCTTCACAAGGATTTTGGTTAGTAATTGTATTTACTTTTCTTTATTTACTGATTTCAAAAATATTTATTCCTAAAATTAAAAATAATTTAGACGATAGACAAAATAAAATTAAAAATGATTTAGAAGAAGCTAAAAATCTTAATGAGCTTGCTGATAAAAAAAAACTGGAATACGAAAATATAATTTTAAATGGAAAAAAAGAAGTTAATAGAATTTTAAAAGAAACAAAAAGTAAATTAGATAAAGAAATAAGTGAAAAAAAAATATCTTTTGAGAAAGAATTAGATAAAGAAATTGAAAAAGCACATAAAGAAATTTTTTCTTTAAAAAAAGACTCACTAAATTCAATAAAGAAAATTTCAGAGGATCTTACTGCTAAAATTATAGAGAATATTTCAGGTGACAAATTAAACGAAAGTAGTGTGAAAGCAGCGGTATCTGAAATATCAAAAAAGGATTTAAATAAGTATTTATGATTATAGATGCTACATTTTGGGTTGCTGTTTCGTTCATAATTTTTATTGCTATTCTTTTTTATTTCAAGATTCCACAAAAGGTACAAAATATTCTCGATGAAACAATTTTAAAAATTCAAAATCAAATTGAAGATGCTGAGAAATTAAAAGATGAAGCAAATAATATTCTTAGTGAAAATGAGAAGAAAATTAGTAGCTCCAAGTCTGAAATTAAAGCAATGTTGGATAAAGCAAATGAGGATGCTGAAAAAAATATTATAAAAACCAATAAAGAATTACATCAAACTATAGAAAATAGAAAAAGAAGTGTTGAACAAAAGATAAGTCAGAGCAAAGATCAAGCGATGAAAGATATTAAAAACGCCTCAATAAAAGTTGCCATAAGTTCTGTTGAAAGATTATTAAAGAATTCTCTAGATAAATCTAAATTAGATAAGATTTATTCCTCAAGTTTAGAGGAAACAAAAATAGCTCTTAAGAAAAAATCCAGTTAGAATAGGCCAAAGAAAAATGGCTAAAAAAATTATAATAATTGGTTCTGGATTTGGTGGCTTAGCAGCTTCATTAAGATTAAAATCTAAAGGCTATGAAGTAACCTTAATTGAAAAGCATCCTGATTTGGGTGGGAGAGCAAGAGTTTTTAAAAAAGGAAAATTTATTTACGATGGAGGTCCAACGGTAATCACAGCTCCATATCTTTTACAAGAACTGTTTTCTCTATTTAATAAAAAAATTTCTGATTATGTAAGAATTGTACCACTTAATCTTTGGTATCGTTTTGTGTTTAGCGATGGTGAAGTATTTAATTATACTGGGGATGAGAAATTAATGGAAAAAGAAATTAAGAAGTTTTCAGAAAAAGACGTTAGTGGATATAAAAACTTAGTGGATTTCACAGAAAAAATTTTTAACAAAGGATTTACAGATTTATCGGATAAACCTTTTAATAATTTTATTTTTATGATGAAACAAATTCCGTCATTACTAAAGTTAAAGAGCTATAAGTCTGTCTACGATCTAGTATCAAATTATATATCTGATGAAAAATTAAGAAGAGTTTTTAGTATGCACCCGCTTTTAGTAGGTGGTAATCCTTTTACAACCACCTCTATTTACACTTTAATTTTATTTTTAGAAAAGAAATGGGGAATTCATTATTCAATGGGTGGCACAGGAAATGTAGTAAAAGCTTTGGAAAAATTAATGTTGGAAGAAGGTATCAATATTATAAAAAATGCGGAAGTAACAGAGATTTTGTCAGAAAATAAAAAAGTAAGTTCTGTAATAATTAATAATAATAAAAAGGTTAAATGTGATTATCTAGTTTGTAACTCTGATCCGCCAAATGTGTATAAAAATTTAATAAAATCAAAAAAAAATTATAATTTTTTATTCAAACATAAGATGAAAAGAATGGATTATTCTATGGGATTATTTGTTTATTATTTTGGATCCAAAAAAAAATATAATAAAGTAGCACACCACACTATTTATTTTGGTAAATCGTATAAAGATCATCTAAATAAAATTTTTGAGAAAAAAATACTATCTAAAGATATTAGTTTTTATCTTCATAGACCATCAGCGACCGATCCTAATATGTCACCAAATGATCAAGATGCATTTTATGTTCTTGTTCCAGTACCAAATAATTTATCAAACATAAACTGGGCGAATGAAGGTGAAAAATTTAAGCAATTAGTATTAGAAAAAATGGATAAGACAGTTTTACCAGGTATAAAAGAAAATGTCATAGATGATTTTTACTTAACTCCTGATTATTTTGAAAAAGATCTAGCGACTCTATATGGTTCGGGATTTTCTATACAACCCAAATTTTCCCAATCAGCATATTTTAGATTTCATAATCAATCCGAAGTTTATAAAAACTTATTTTTTGTTGGAGCAGGAACACACCCGGGTGCTGGGATGCCCGGGGTAATATCTTCTGCTAAAGTCCTAGACTATTTATTCTAATGACAAAAGATCTACTAAAAATTAATGCTAAATCATTTTATTGGGCGAGTTTTTTTCTATCTAAGGATATTTATATCAAATGTTCATTTCTTTATAATTTTTGTAGAACGTTAGATGATATAGCTGATAATGACAGAACCTTGCTATATAAAAAGGAACAATTCAATAAATTTAAATATGACTTTTTGAATAAAAATTTCGACAATATTATTGTAAAAAATATGTGGAAAATTATTAAGAGTGAAAATATTTCAGAAAAAGTAGTTCGAGACTTATTCGATGGTGTTGAAGCTGATTTAGTTGAGAATATTCAAATAAAATCTAAAAAAAATTTATTAATATACTCCTATCGTGTTGCTGGGACCGTTGGTTTAATGATGTCAAAGATTTTAAAGGTTAAAGATAAAGAGGCTTTGAAAGGAGCAATAGATCTTGGTATAGCTATGCAGCTTACAAATATAGCTAGAGACGTGATAGAAGATGAAAAAAGAAACCGCAAATATATTGAAGCAAACTTTTTATCAATAAAAGATACGATAAATGTTTCTGAAAAATTTTATAAAAAATCGTTTACTGCAATAAGTGCCATTCCGTTAAGATCAAGATTTTCAGTTATAGTAGCTAGAAGAGTATATAAGAAGATAGGAGACTATATTTTAAAAAAAGAAAACTATGAAAATTATCATAAATCAGGAAAGATATATGTTCCTCGAATAAGTAAAATTTTTGAGACTTTCTTTTCAATATTAGATTTTATAAAATTATTATTTGTAAATAAGATTAAATATGAAAATGACGAAAACTATTTGATTTTAGCGCAGGAGATAGATTTTAATGAGAGAATTTAATTATATCATTAAAGGTGGTGGTTGTGCAGGATTATCATTAGCTTATGAACTTGAGATTAACAACAAACTAAAAGATAAATCCTTAGCAATAATAGAACCTCGTTCAGAGTACAAAAGAGATAAAACTTGGTCCTTTTGGAAAGTATATGACCATAATTTTGAAGATTGTGTAATTAAAAGTTGGAATAAATTTTCAGTTACAACTATTGGTAACTATCAAGAGTTAAATAATAAAGAATTTCCTTACCAAAGCATCAATAGTGAAAAATTTTATTCTAAAATAAATTCAAGACTTTCTAATAACAAAAATATTTTTTTTTTTAAGAATTCAGAAAATATAAATTTTGATAATTCAATAGTTTTTAATAGCGTTTTTAATAATGATAATAGTAATGGTCTTTGGCAGCATTTTAAAGGAATTGAAATTGAAACTGAAGAAAATGTTTTTGATGATAGCTCTTTGAGCCTAATGGACTTTCGATGTGATCAAAGAAATAGTGTTCATTTTTTTTATACCTTGCCATTCACAAAGAATAGAGCTTTGATAGAAACGACTTGGCTTTCTGACTTAAATCGAAAAAATTTATTAGATTATGACGAACAATTAAAAAACTATGTAGAAAAAAATTTAAATATAAAAAATTACAAAATTAAATTTACTGAAAAGGGTTCTATCCCATTATTTTATCCTTCTTTCAAAAATAAAACAAAAGAGATCAATATTGGATCAGCAGGTGGCATGACAAGATTAAGTACAGGATATACTTTTCTTAATATCCAAGAACATAGTAAATATATAAGAGAAAATATCGATAAAATAGAAAAAAGTAAGATTTTTCAATTAAGTACAAAATATAAATTACTTGATAAAATATTCTTAAAAGTATTAAAAAATAATCCTGAAAAAATGCCTTTTATTTTCTCAAAAATTTTTCAATGTTCTTCAAATACAGTAATTAAATTTTTATCAAATAAAAGTAATTTACGTGAGGATTTCAGAATAATTTTAAAAATGCCAACGTGGGTTTTTATTAAAAATTTAATAAATTAATGAACTTTATAAATATTAGACATTCTATAATTTTTTTTAATCTTTGTATTTTTATAAGTCCTATTTACTACTTAATAAAAATAGAGCCAATCATACTTTGTTTATTTTTAATTCTCATCATCGGTATTTCTCACGGTTCATTAGATAATTTAAAAGGGCAAAAGCTTTTAAAAATATTAGGCTTTAAATCTATTTATTTATTTTATTTAGTTTATTTAACTATTTCCTTTTTAATTATTTTGTTATGGCTTTTTTCACCTAATGTAACTTTGTTGTTATTTTTAATTATAGCGGCTTACCACTTTGGTAAAGAAGATACTATTTTCAAATTAAAAAAAGATTCATTTATAAACGAAGTGGTATTTTTTTTTAAAGGATCAACAATAATTATTGCTCCTTTATTAATGAATAGAGATGCGACCAATGAAATATTTAATACATTAAATTTTAATGTTTTTGAAAACTCTTTTTTCAATGATTTTAATTTAATAGTTTTCTTAATTTTAAGTTTTTTGTCAAATATGTATTTATCATTAAATAAGAAAGTTGAATTCAAAGCGGTATTGGTTATGGATTTTTTCGCTGTAATAATTTTAAATTTCTTTCTTACGCCTGTTTTAGCATTTACAATTTATTTTTGCTTTTTGCATTCTGTAAGACATTCTATTACTCTTGTCTTTGAGTTAAGTAATTCATTTAGAATTGGAGTAAAAAAGTTTATCTATAAAGCTATTCCCTTAACTTTGATAACTGCTATTTTTTTTTTAATGACAATATACTTTCTCAACAATTTTTATCGACTTGATGAGGCTATTTATAAGGTGATTTTTATTGGTTTGGCGTCTTTAACATTTCCGCATATATTGCTTGAGTATTTTTTAGAAAAAAATGAAAAAGGAACTTAAAATATTTTTAGCTTCTCCTAGAGGTTTTTGTGCTGGGGTAGATAGAGCCATAGAGATAGTTAATAAAGCTTTGTCTAAATATGGAGCTCCAGTATATGTAAGGCATGAGATTGTACATAATAAACAAGTGGTAGAAGATTTAAGAGATAGAGGAGCAATATTTGTTGAGGAATTATCTGAAATAAAAGATAATTCAAGACCTGTAATATTTTCTGCACATGGAGTTCCAAAAAGTGTTCCTGCGGAAGCTATTTATAAAAAACTTCACTATGTAGATGCTACCTGTCCTTTGGTTTCAAAAGTACATAGAGAGTCAGAACAATTATACAAAAAGGGGTTTGATATAATTTTAATTGGACACAACCATCATCCAGAAGTAATTGGCACAATGGGTCAGCTACCAAAGGGATCAATAAAATTAATTGAAACAACCCAAGATGTAATTGAAATGAATGCTAATGACTATAAAAAACCGTTGGCTTACATTACGCAAACTACACTTTCTGTTGACGACACAAAAAAAATTATAGATTTACTTAAAAATAAATTTCCAGAAATAAGAGGTCCAATTAAAGAAGATATCTGTTACGCTACTACAAATAGACAGAAAGCTGTAAAAGCAATTGCAAAAAACTGTGATCTTTTTTTTATCATTGGAAGCAGAAATTCATCAAACTCAGTCCGTTTAGTGGAAGTTGCAAAAAAGGCTGGTTGTAAAAATTCAATTCTTATGCATCATGGAAAAGAATTGCCAATTGAAGATATTAAAAAAAGTAATTCAATTGGTATTTCATCTGGAGCATCTGCTCCTGAAGAATTAGTCCAAAACTTAATTGATAAAATAAAATTAAATTTTAAAGTTTCAATTGAAGAAATAAAAGTAGCTGATGAAAAAGTTATTTTTAAGTTACCAAAGGAAATAGCTTAATGGCAATATACACAAAATTTAACAACAATGATTTAGAAAATATTTTAGACAGTTACTCAATAGGGAAATTACAAAATTATAGAGGGATTGAAGAAGGCATTGAAAACACAAATTATTACATTGAAACTAAAGACAAAAAATATATTTTAACTATATATGAAAAAAGAGTTAAAGAAGAAGATCTACCTTTTTTTTCAAATTTAATGTCTCAGCTTCACAGGTCTGATTTTCTTTCTCCAGTTCCAATTTTGAATAATAAAAAACAAGCTATTACAAATTATAAAAGTAAAAAAATGATGATTACGTCATTTTTGGATGGCAAGGCAAAAGAAATTCTAAATCCTGAAAATTGTAAAAGTGTAGGTCAAGCAGCTGCAAAATTACATAAAATTACAAAAACTTTTAAGATAAAAAGAAAAAATGACCTTTCGATAAAATCCTGGCGTAAAATTTTTGATACTGTTAAAGATAAATGTAATCAAATTCACAAAGACCTTCCAAAATTAATTGAACAAAATTTATCAGATGTAGAAAAAAATTGGCCAAATGATCTGCCAAAGGGGATAATTCATGCGGACTTATTTAGTGATAATATTTTTTTTAAAAATGAGATACTCAGTGGTATCATTGATTTTTATTTTTCTTGCAATGATTTTTTTGCATTTGAAATTGCTATTTGTTTTAATGCTTTATGCTTTGATGGAAAAAAAGACAACTTAAGTTTCAACGTTACAAAAGCAAAAAATTTCATTAATGGATATGATAGTATAAGACCAATTACAGATGAAGAAAAAAAGTATATAAAAGTTTTATCTCAAGGAGCAGCCTTAAGATTTCTTCTTACTAGAGTTTTTGATGCATTAAACACCATTGAGGGAGCTGTAGTAAAAGTTAAAGACCCGATAGAGTATCTAAAAAGATTAGAATTTCATAAAAACTCTAAAAATTTTGAGGACTATTTTTTTTGATGAAATTCAAGATTTATACAGATGGTGCGTGCTCAGGAAACCCTGGAAAAGGAGGATGGGCTGCAATTATACTTAATGATAAAAGTCAAATTAACATATCTGGAAGCGAAAATAATACCACTAATAATAGAATGGAATTAATGGCACCAATAATGGCTTTAAAAAAAATTAAAAAAAAATCAGAAATTATAATTTATACCGATTCAAAATATGTAAAAAATGGAATTACAGACTGGATTAAAAAATGGAAGACAAATAATTGGAAAAGTTCAAATAGAAAACCTGTAAAAAATAAGGATCTTTGGGTGAAATTAGACAATTGCTGTTCAAAACATACAGTGATTTGGAAATGGGTGAAAGCTCATGCAGGTAATGAATTTAATAATATAGCTGACAGAAACGCAGTCGCGGAAACCAAAAAATAATTAAAAGGACTTTTATTAGTTAAAATGATTTTAGAAAATTTTCAGCAGCAGACAACTCACATGAAGCTGTTTCAATTTCTTCCTCTATTTTTTTAATTTCTCCCTTGTCTATAAGCATAGTATATCTATTAGATCTGATACCAAGTCCTTTCTCAGATTTGTTTACTTCAGCTCCAATCGCTTTTGTAAATTTGCAAAACGGATCCCCTACCATAAGTATCTTATCGCCCACTTTTTGAATTTCTCCCCAAGCCTTCATGACATTTGGATCATTTACTGCTAAACAAATTATTTTATCTACTCCTTTTTTTTTAGCTAAATCATAATTTTTTACATAACTAGGTAGATGAATCGTAGAGCAAGTTTTCGTAAAAGCTCCTGGCATTCCTAATAAAATCACTTTTTCTTTTTTAAACAAATTTGAAGTGTTTATTTTGATAACTTCATTTGCATTATTTAAATAAAAGAATTCTGTTTCAGGAAGTTTAGAGCCAACTTTAATTTTTATCATTATTTTTTAATATGTAATTTTTTATATTTTTCAAGTCATTGTCAACAACTTCAAATTTCTCAATTTTGCTTGATAAATTTAATAATGTTGTTGGTGCTTCCATATTCTTCCCTATAGCTAACTTTATTGTATCTAAGAATTTATACGGGTGTGCTGTTCCAAGAACTATTGTTTTAAACTTATTTTTAATTTTAAAAGACGCACCTACAGCTGTAGCAGTGTGTGGGTCAAGGATAAAACCATAATTTAAGAAAAAATCTTTTATTATTCTTAAAGTTTCTGTATCATTTATCTTTTCAGCAACAAAATTTTTTCTTAAATTGTATAAGTCAGTACTTTCTAATTTAAAAAAACCTTCCGATGATAGCTTATTCATTTGTGCCAAGACCTTTTCATCATTTTCTCCTGAGATATCAAATAATAATCTTTCAAAATTACTTGCCACTTGAATATCCATACTTGGCGACAGTGAGGGTTTAACTTTTAGCGGTCTATATTCTCCAGAATTTATTACTCTATAAAGAATATCATTTTCATTTGTAGCTACTATAAGTTTTTCAATTGGTAATCCCATTTTTTTAGCTATATAGCCAGCATATACATCTCCAAAATTTCCAGTTGGCACTGAAAAATTTACTTTGGCAGATATTTTGAAATATGAATAGAAATAATAAACAATTTGGCAAATTATTCTAGCCCAATTTATTGAATTTACCCCTGACATATTAATTTTATCTCTAAAATTTTCATCATTAAACATTTGTTTTACAATTTTTTGGCAATCATCAAAGTTACCTTTTACAGCAATGTTAAATACATTTTTAGAATTGCATGTTGTCATTATTTTTCTTTGAATATTTGAAATTTTATTGAGTGGATGAAGAACAAAAATATTAATGTTTTTTTTGTCTTTCAATGCAGATATCGCTGCAGCTCCTGTATCACCGGAAGTTGCTACAACGATATTTATCTTTTTTTTATTAAGACCTAATTCTCCATACATAAGTCCAATTACTTGCATTGCAATATCTTTAAATGCTAAAGTAGGACCGTGATAAAGCTCAAGTAAATTTATATTATCAATTTTTTTAATTTCAACCACATCTTTTACATTAAAATTTGCGTATGCTTTTCTTAAAATTAAATTAGTTTTTTCTTTATCAAGAACAGGTTCACAAAAAATAGATATAATTTCTGTTGCCAAGTCGACGTAACTTAGTTTACTTAAATTTTCTAATTCCTTATCAGTAAATTTTTTAATCTTTTCAGGTAAGAACAAACCTCCATCCGGGGAGAGACCTCTCAAAAAAATTTGATCAAAACTAAATAGTTTTTTTTTATTTCTAGTGCTTAAATAATTCATTGTTTTTTTCTAAAATACAAAAAATATAAGAGTATTGAAAGAGCAACGGAATACCAGGTTATAGCATATTTAAGGTGATTATTAGGTAAATCAGGACTAATTATCTTTGGTTTAATTAATTCATTATATTCATCTTGAATATACAAAACATAATCAATTAATTTTAGTCCAGTGTAATTTTGTAAATCATCAACATTTAAAGTGTACCAAATATTATTCTTAAGGTCATTTTTAGGTTTGAATGGATTGGATTTAGTAATTTTTTTTATTACCCCGCTATAATTTTTAGTATTTAAATTATTTATATTTTTATCATTCCTTAATTCATTTTTAATCCATCCACGATTTACCATTAAAATTTCATTAGTATTTGTTTGAAGCGGTGTAATAATATCAAACCCAGGCACCCCTTTATCGTTTAAACTATAAAGATAAATTTGTTTTTTAAAATCGAAATGACCAGTAACCGTCACATTTTGATAATTTTTAATATTATATTTTGAGTAAAAAACTGGTTCAGAGTTAAGGCCCTCATTTATTTCACTGATTAAACTCATTTTCCATTGAAGTCTATAAATTTGCCAAGTACCAAGTGAGCAAAAAATTATTATTGAAATAAAGACAAAAAAGTTAAAAGATATTTTATTCAACAGAGTTTAACTTCCCCAAATATAAATTGCAGCAAAAAGAAATAACCAGACTACATCAACAAAATGCCAGTACCATGCTGCTGCTTCAAATCCGAAATGATGATCAGGTTTGAAATGCCCTTTAATTGATCTATAAAGACAAACAGCAAGAAATAAGGTTCCTATGATGACATGAAATCCGTGAAAACCTGTTGCCATATAAAAAGTTGAACCGTAGATATTTCCAGAAATGGTGAAAGTGGCATGATGATATTCGTAAGCTTGGAAACAAGTAAAAATAAATCCTAAAAAAACTGTAGCTATTAAGCCATTCACTAATCCTTTTCTGTCATTTTCTAACATAGCGTGATGGGCCCATGTGACTGTAGTTCCTGATAAAAGTAAAATTAAAGTATTTATTAACGGGATATCCCAAGGATCAAAAACTGTTATGTCTGCTGGAGGCCAGATTTTACCAATTGCTTCTGTCGGAAATAAACTTGCATTGAAAAAAGCCCAAAACCAAGCGACAAAAAACATTACTTCCGATGCAATGAAAAGTGTCATACCATATCTATGTGTAATTTGCACAACAAGGGTGTGATGACCTTGTTTTTCTGCTTCATCAACAACGTCTCTAAACCACATAAAAGCACCATAAAATAGTAGAGCCGTTCCTATTAATAATAACCATAAAAACTTTGTATGAAAATAATAAACCGCTCCTATAGCTAATATTAAACTTGCAAAAGAAGAAAAAATTGGCCAAGGACTTGGATCAACTAAATGGTAGTCATGTTTTTTTTCACCCGAAGACATAATTATGCATTATCCTTTTTATAATAATCTGATGAGAAAAAAGTAAAAGATAACGTTACATCAGAAATATTATTCGTTTTTTTATCATCAACAACTTTAGGATCCAAGAAAAATGTTAGAACGAAATTACGCTTTTGACCTGCTTTTAGAGTTTGTTTTTCAAAACAAAAACAACCAATCTTATTAAGATAAATTCCAAATGTTGGTGGCGATACATTAAAAGAGGCTGAGCCCGAAGTGGATTTATTGGTATTATTTTCAACATAAAATTTGACGGTATGAACTTCGCCAGGTTTCAACTTTAAAGTATTTTTCTCTGGGTAAAATCTCCAGTCTAAGGCGCTATTTGAATTAGTATCAAATCTTATCTTGTAATCTTGATTAATAACTATTTTTGGAATAGCTTTATCTTTTGCATTTTGAGTTGTCCCTCCGAATCCTGTGACTCTACAAAATAAATCGTACAAAGGTACTGCAGCAAATGATAAACCCAACATTAAAAAAAATATAGAAATTAGAATTATTGGGGTAAGTTTTTTTTTAGTCATTAAATTTCCCTATTGTAAATTCCTATATTATAAAAAGTGAGTAAAAATAAAAACAATATAAATGCAACCAGAAATAAAGCTGTTAAAATATTTTTTTTTTTCTTATCCATAAAAAATTAAATAAAAATTATTGATCAAGATCAGTAAAAAAATGAAAAATAAATAAAAAATTGAGTAAACAAAAATTCTTTTTGCAATTAGATTAGTGTTTCTATGCCCCTTTACTTTCAAAAGACTTAAGCACAAATAATTATAATATAAAGTAGATAATAAAGCAGGAATAAAAAATAAACGTGAGTCTATTACATAATAATATGCAGCAAATATTGTTGGAATCATTAACAAGGAGTAAATAAAAATATTAATCTTAGTTTTTCCAACTCCAGAGATAACTGGTAGCATCGGAATTTTTGCTTTTTTGTAGTCCTGTGATTTGTAAAGACTTAACGCCCAAAAGTGTGAAGGTGTCCAAAGAAATATAATAGTAAATAAAATTAATGGCTCAATTGATAGTGACCCGGTAGCAATTGTCCATCCAATTACTGGTGGTAGTGCTCCGGCCGCTCCTCCAATTACAATATTTTGTGGAGTCCTTTTTTTTAACCAAACCGTATAAATAAAAAAATAAAAAAAGATAGTAAAAAATAATAGAAACGCTGAAATAAAATTAGAAGTGTTATAAAGCAAAGTTATAGATAAAATTGTCAAAAATATTCCAAATAGTAAGGCTTGATTTTTTGATACCTTTCCAGAGGGTATTGGCCTTAAGCAAGTCCTGGTCATAAGTTTGTCTAAGTCTGACTCGTACCACATATTTAAAGTGCCAGCAGCGCCCGCACCTAACGCTACTGCTAAAATTGATATTGCAGAATTTAAAAAATTTACTTGATTAGGGGCAATTAATAGTCCAACCATACAAGTGAAAAGTACCAGAGACATCACTCTTGGTTTCATTAAATTAAAAAATGAGTCAAAATAATAATTCGAAGATTTAAATGCTTTGGACCTTAATTCAATTTGTATCAATTTATTTTACCTTTGGTAATTCTTCAAATGTATGAAATGGAGGTGGAGACGTTACAGTCCACTCTAGAGTTGTGGCTCCCTCTCCCCATGGGTTTTGAGCTGCCGATCTTTTTTTTATAAATGAATATAAAAGATTTAATAAAAAAACACCGACACCAACTAACGATATGTAAGATCCAATCGAAGATATATAATTCCATCCTGCAAATGCATCGGGGTAGTCAGCGTATCTTCTAGGCATTCCTGCTAAACCCAAAAAGTGTTGAGGGAAGAATATTAAATTAACACCAATAAATGTTAACCAAAAATGTAATTTACCTAAGAATTCAGAATATTCATATCCTGACATTTTGCTGAACCAATAATAAAATCCTGCAAAAATTGCAAATACTGCTCCAAGTGATAAAACATAATGAAAGTGGGCAACAACGTAATAAGTGTCGTGTAGAGCAGTATCAACTCCAGCATTTGCCAATACAACTCCTGTTACTCCGCCTAATGTGAACAGAACTATAAATCCAATTGCCCAGAGCATTGGTGTTTTAAAACTAATAGAGCCTCCCCACATCGTAGCCACCCAAGAAAAAACTTTAATGCCTGTTGGAACAGCTATTATCATTGTGGCAGCTAAAAAGTAGGCCTTAGTGTCTGTGTCAAGGCCAACGGTATACATGTGATGAGCCCAAACAACAAACCCAACTACTCCAATAGCAACCATAGCATAAGCCATTCCTAGATAACCAAAAATCGGTTTTTTTGAAAATGTAGATACAATATGACTTATCATTCCAAATCCAGGTAATATTAAAATATAGACTTCTGGATGGCCAAAAAACCAAAAAAGATGTTGAAATAAAACTGGATCCCCACCTGCCTGTGCTTCAAAAAACGCAGTGCCAAAATTTCTATCAGTTAGTAACATTGTTATTGCCCCCGCTAAAACAGGAAGAGAAAGTAAAAGTAAAAATGCTGTAACTAATATTGACCAGGCAAAAAGCGGCATTTTATGTAATGTCATACCTGGAGTTCGCATATTTAAAATTGTTGTTATAAAATTTATAGCGCCTAAAATTGAGGATGCTCCCGCAATGTGTAAACTAAGAATTGCTAAGTCCATAGCTGGACCTGGCTGACCAGTTTTAGATGATAAAGGTGGATAAATAGTCCAACCTCCCCCTACTCCAGTTTGTCCTGGAGGTCCATCAACAAATATGGAAGCTAAAAGTAAAACAAAAGATACGGGCAGTAACCAGAATGAAATGTTATTCATTCTAGGAAACGCCATATCTGGAGCTCCAATCATAATAGGCACAAACCAATTTCCAAATCCCCCAATCATAGCTGGCATAACCATAAAAAATATCATTATTAATCCATGGCCAGTAACTAGAACATTGTATAGATGATGATTGCCTCCTAAGATTCCATCTCCTGGATGCATCAACTCCATTCTCATTAAAACCGAAAAAGCAGAACCGATTAACCCTGCTATGATAGCGAAAATTAAATACATTGTACCAATGTCTTTGTGATTGGTAGAGTAAGCCCATCTTCTCCAACCTGAAGGGGTGTGACTATGATTGTCTGCGGTTATAGATGACATTAATTAATATCCTCTTTAATTATTTTTTTTACTATTTTTTGATCTCTGTGTTTATAATCTTTTGCAAATTTTTCTTTAGCTTCTACAAGCCAATTATTATAATCATCTTCTGATACTACATTAACAGTTATTGGCATAAAAGCATGTTTAATTCCGCATAATTCTGAACATTGACCATAAAAAGTACCTACCCTGTCAGCTTTAAACCAGGTTTCATTAATTCTACCTGGAACTGCATCTCTCTTAACCCCGAAAGAAGGTAATGCCCAAGCATGTAACACATCATTTGCCGTTATTAATACTTTTATTACTTTATTAACTGGAACAACTATTTCATTATCAACACTTAATAATCTAGGTTGACCTGGTTTAAGATCTTTATCCTCAATCATATAAGAGTCAAAAATTATATTTTCATCGGGATATTCATAACCCCAATACCATTGATAACCAATTGCTTTAATAGTTACATCTGCTGAGGGAATTTCATCTTGTGAGTACAAAACTTTAAATGAAGGAACTGCCATCACTATCAGTATTAAGCAAGGCACTAAAGTCCAAATAATTTCTATAAAAGTATTATGGCTTCGCTGTGAAGCAACTGGATTTCTAGAGGCTCTGAATCTAATACACGCGTAAATAACTAAAAATAAAACAAATGCAGTAATAGCTGTAATAATTGGTAATAACATATAATCATGAAACCAAACGATGTCTTCCATACCCTTAGAAGCTGCTTTCTGAAAACCTAATTGCCAGTCTTTTGGCTGTTCTGCCATTAAAGATGTATGCATAAATAGAATTGATAAATTTAATAATAATTTTTTCATTGTTACTTTTTTATACAACTTTTTAATATTTAAACAAATTCAATTAATGCGACAATTAATGATCGTTTTTTATAAAATTTACCAATGAAATAGCGCTTATGACAGCAGTTTCTGATCTTAAAATATTGTCAGAAATAGTAAAATCCCTAGTATTAGAATTTTTTAATATTAACTCACGTTCATTTGATGTGAAATCTCCCTCTGGACCAATTAAAATTGTATATATTTTAAATTTTTTTGAATTATCTAATGTAAGTTTTCTTTTTGAGTTTATATCAGCAAACAAAAGAAGATTAGAAGTTCCCAAGTTTTTTAAAAAATCTTTAAGTTTAATCACATCAGAAATTATTGGAGGATTCAATTGATTTGATTGCTCTGTTGCCTCGACTAATATTTTTTTTGCTCTAATATAATTCAAGTCTTTAATTTCTGTTCTCTCTGAGATGACTGGAATGATTTTAGAAACTCCTAATTCTGCAGCCTTTTGAAAAATCAATTCCAATGGACTCTTTTTAATCAAACAAATTGCAAGCTCTACATTAGATAGTTTTGTTTTTCCTTTTATTTGATTAAGGTATCTTACTTCTACCCTATCTTTATCTAAAAAAATAATTTCACTTTTCCATTCGCCTTCTTTGTTGAAAAAATTAATGTTGGATCCCCTCTTTAATCTCATTACATTTACAACATAATGAGTTTGTTCCTTAGAAAGTAGTTTGGTTGAATTTTCTACTATACTGTCCGGGTGATATAATCTAATATTCACAATAATTTTATATTAT
>Ga0209359_10000033_pt1 | contig 26960 bp, 32 predicted proteins | sample MarorgKNORR_S2LV_FD_188224 | JGI IMG/M metagenome (GOLD analysis project Ga0209359, IMG submission 188224) | Marine microbial communities from the Southern Atlantic Ocean, analyzing organic carbon cycling - Surface_A/KNORR_S2/LV (SPAdes) (version 2) | ecosystem: Environmental > Aquatic > Marine... | reverse complement strand
ATGACAATATTTTTGAAAATTTACTTAAAAGTAATCAAACTATTTATTTAAGTCTTAACTTTGAAAGTCTTTGGGAAAGAATTAAAAATTCTGACAGACCACTAGTTAGTGCAGGAAGAGAAATTCTTGAAAGTAGATACAAAAATAGAATAAAAAGGTACGAGATGATGGAATATAAAATTTCCAATGAGAATGTAAAAGATACTATAAGCAAAGTACTAGAAATAATGGAAAATCAAAATGCCTAAAAATATTTATCTAAGCAGCAGTGAAGAATTAATTAAATATATTAATGAAGATTTACCAAATGAGAGCTTAATTATTCTCGATTCTGCTCTTGAGCAATTTAAATTACATAGCAATTTTAATGCAAGTCATGTTTACTTAAAGGTTTCTGAAGAAACAAAAAATTTAGAAACAGTTGAAAAAATTTGGGAAATAATGTTTTCATCAAATTTAAATAGATCAGACGCAATAGTAATTATTGGAGGTGGGGTTATGCTTGACCTCTGCTCTTTTGCTGCAAGCACATATAAAAGGGGTATTGCCTTTACATTAGTTCCGTCTACTTTATTAGCTATGGTTGATGCATCTCATGGAGGTAAAAATGGTTTTAATAATAATTATGGAAAAAACCAAATTGGCACTTTTAATTTACCCAAGGGTGTTGTAGTTTGTTTTGAACTTCTCAATACTTTGAAAGATAAAGATTATAAAGATGGCTTAATTGAGCTTGTAAAACATGGACTAATTGGTAGTAAAGAAATATTTGATAAATTGGTTTCTACAGAAAATTTCAAAATAGATACTGAGATAATCAAAAAAGGAATACAAATTAAAGAAGATATTGTAGAAGAAGATTATTTAGAAACTGGAAAAAGAAAATATTTAAATTTTGGGCATACAGTAGGCCACTTAATTGAGCAAGATTCAAAGTTCACTTTATCACACGGTGAAGCTGTAGCTATAGGAATGATTTATGAACTTGAACTATCGAAGAAACATTTTGGTTTGCCACAAGAAGTAATTGATTTGTATGTTTCATATCTTGAAAAACTTGATTACAAAAAATCATATGAATTTGTAAACGACATCGACTACTTATTAGGAATTTTAAAAGATGATAAAAAAAGTAAATCTGACTCTGTAGATATTGTTTTACTATCAGATATATCACAGCCTAATTTAATTAGTATAAGCTTTGATGAATTGATTGAGGTGATTCAAAATTAAAGATATATACATTATCAACGGTCCAAATCTTAATTTTTTAGGCATAAGAGAAATTACTCAATATGGATCAACAAGCTATGATGAGTTAAAAAATTTAATAAATTCTGAAGCAAAGAAGTTAAAAATCAAAACTGTTTTTTTTCAATCAAATATTGAAGGTGAAATTGTTGATTATATACAAAACCTAATTAATAATGAAAATTCATCGGTTGTGATTAATCCTGGAGCATACACACATACAAGTATTGCAATAAGGGACGCTTTGCAGACTTATTCACAAAACAACGATATAGTTGAAGTTCATATTTCAGATATAAATCAAAGAGAACAATTTAGAAAAACAAATTTAATTTCTGATATTAGTAATAAATCAATTATTGGAAAAGGTGTGCAGGGATACATTGAAGCACTGGAGTACATTAATGAACAATAAACAAACAATTGCTTATCAAGGTTCGTCTGGCTCATATTCAGAGGAACTTTTAAAAAAGGAATACTCGGATTATCTGTATCATCCGACTGAGACATTTACTGAGTTAATATCTTATGTAAAATCTGATTCTGGCATTGGATTGCTGCCTGTTGAAAATTCAATCGCAGGTACTGTGAATGAAGCATATGAAGAACTTATAGACAGTGGTCTGAAAATATTTGCAGAATATGTCCATAGAATTAATCACAGTTTAATAGGCCTAGTAGGTTCAGATATAGCAAATATTACAAATGTTATTTCCCACCCACAGGCATTACAGCAATGCAGCAAGTTTATACAGAAGCATAAATTTAGAATTACTCCAGTCTTTGATACTGCGGGAAGTGTATTTGAAATTTTAGAAGAAAATGAATTAACTACTGCTGCAATTGCTGGAGAACATTTTGAAAGCGATGAAAGATTCTTGATTTTAGAAAAAAATATATCAAATCATGAAGAAAACTATACAAGATTCCTTCTTATTGGAAATATAGATTTTGATCAGAAACAAGTTAAAAATAAGGTTTCATCAGTGCTCATATCTGATGATAAGCCAGGTTCGCTATTACAGTCTTTGAATATTTTTAGTGATTTGGATATAAACCTTACAAAACTTGAATCGCGACCAATACTGGGAAGACCCTGGGAGTATAAATTTTATATTGATTATGAATTAGAAAACTTGGAAAAACAATCTGAGCTTGAGGAAAAAATAAGCAAAGTTTCTAAAGAATTTAAGTTATTAGGACATTATCCAAAAGCTATTCAGTAACTTTCCACTGAATGCCTTGTTCAGAATCTTCTATTTGCAAACCAGAAGATTCTAATATATCCCTAACTTCATCAGAAAGTTCATAATTTTTTTCATTTCTCAACTTTGATCTTAGTAATATTAGTTTTTCAACTAACATTTCAAAACGCTCGATATTTTTCTTACTAGACTCTATTTGAATTTCTAAATTAGCAATTTCTTTTAAAGTGGATTTATCTGCAGAATTTATCTCAGTTTCAATACTATCTATTTTTTTGACAGAGCTTTTTTTGTCAGAAATCAATAGCTTTTGTAATGTATTCAATTTTTCTTCAGAATCTTTTTCAAAGATATGAGTTCCTTCTTTGTTCAAAACAGTTACATTGCCTAATCCAACAACTTTAAATGTTTCATTTTTCCCAGAAATTATTAGTGCGGTATGCTCATCGATACCAAGAATGTTTGAATAAGACTTATTTAAAAGAGTTTTCATTCTATTTTCACCAACATAACTAAAGCTTGTATCATGATTTCCACCTTCTGCGTTATTAAAATGAGGAACTACAGTACAAGACAGACCATAAACATCTAAAATATTCATACCCTTTTCCCAATAAGGGTCTTGACCTACTTTATAAATTTCGTAAACAGGCAAGGTATGCTCTCCGAGAGTTGAGGCTGCTGCACTTGCAAATAAGCTATTACCACCCTTTACTAGATGATTTTTTAAAGTTTGTTCAAATTCATTACCATGCCATAACTTGCTAGCATAACTAGGACTTCCTGGTCCAGCAAAAATAAATGATGCATTTTCTAATAATTGAATTGATTTGAAGAATGATTTTGTATTTAATTCTTCAATTTTTCGGTAACTAGCTAGTTTCATCTCAACATTTAAACTTACTTTGTAAAACTCTATTATTTTTTCAACTAACTGGTTAGCATTTTCTTGGAATCCAAATGGAGTATCAATCATGTATGCATCAGAAGAATTATCTAAAATCTCAAGTAGTTCTCTATGAACGCTTACTAAGTTTGGGCTTGTTTCACCAGATCCTAAAATTGCTATTGATCCTAAAGCGTTTTTCATGAATCTATTATATATTTTTTCTGTACACATCTAAAGGTGTATAATTTAAACATGGGAAGTTTATTAGCTTTAATTCTTGAAAAATTTACAATTGAGATTATTCCAAAACTCCCGTTGTTTATTAGAACAAAACTATACGTAAACATATTAAAATTAAGAAAAGTTCGTGACAGGATTAGGCTAGATGCAACACGTAAGAATCCAACTTTCCAAGATCGGCTAGAGTACGCAATAGATTCAAGGGCAAACTTAAATGCTTCGGGTGAAAAAATATTATCTTTTAATGAAAATGTGCAAATTGAAGAAATTCAAAATGGTCCTGTAAAAATTTTTAAATTTACACCTAAAAATGCTGATGTTAGTAAATATGGTATTTATTTTCATGGTGGAGGCTATTTTGCAGGAAGTATTAAGTCACATAAAAACTTTGTATCGATAATTTCTCAGGACTCTAATTTAGTAATTTATTTTTTTGAATATCGTCTTAGTCCAGAACATATTTTTCCTGCTGCGCATGAAGATGCGAAACTAGCTGTAGAATATATTGACAGTCTTCACAAAGGTGAGCAGTCAATCTGGATGGGAGAGTCAGCTGGGGGAGGCTTAGCCACGGGTCTTGTAGTTGATAAAGAATTTAACATTAGACCTGATAACCTGATACTTCTTTCCCCTTGGCTAGATTTATCTGATGGATTTCAAGACAAAAAGTATCTTAAGAACAGTGACGTAACAATTATTATTGAAGGAATGTATGAAGTTGGAGAGTTTTATGCGGGTGATTATGGTCCCACTAATCCGATACTATCACCTGTTTATGCTGATATAGACGACTTTCCAGATACTTTAATTCAAGTTTGTACAGATGAATTACTTTATAATGATGCGATTGAATTCGTAAAAAAATTACGAGACAAAAATACAAATGTAGTACTTCAAACATGGGATAAGCTCTGGCACGCATGGCACTTTTTTCCCATTAAAGAATCATTTGAAGCAGTTGATAAAATATCTGACTATATTAAATCTTCAGAGTTTCAATCCTCAAGATGATGTAGAGCAAATCCGAAAGGCAATTCAAGCCTATTTTCAGACATTATTTTTTCGTTCTTTAGTATTTTATAAGTATTATCGTTTGCAGTAATTTTTCCATTATTTAAAATTACACTTCTACTGCATATTTCTAGTGCCATGGGTAGATCATGTGTAACAAGAATTATTGATACATCAAGGTTTTTTAGTATATCTATTAGTTCTCTTCTGGAAGCAGGATCTAAATTTGAACTTGGCTCATCTAAAACTAACAATTCAGGCTCTGAAGCCAGAACACTTGCTATTGCTACTTTCCTTTTTTGACCAAAGCTCAAATGATGTGGCGGTTTATCAATAAAGTCAAGCATTTTTACTTGTTTAAGGGCCTCAATTGAGTTTTCCTCAACTTGTTTTTCACTAAATCCAAAATTTTTTGGGCCGAACATTACATCCTCTAATACAGTTGGCATAAAAAGTTGATCATCAGGATCTTGAAAAACTAAACCCACAGATTTTCTTATTTTTGAAATATTTTCCTCAGAATATGAAATATCATTTAATTTAATTTCACCCTTTAATTCACCATGAATACCATTTAGGTGAAGAATTAAAGTAGTCTTACCAGCCCCATTAGGACCCAAAACTGCAAGCCTTTCACCTTTTGACAAATTTAAATTTACATTTTCTAGTGCTTTATAGCCATCTGGATATTCAAAGTTTAGATTATTTACACTAAGGTACCCCCCATTCATAAGGCGAACCTATCTATGATACAAATTGAAACTGAAACTAAAGCAATTAGTATAATTGCATTTGAAGAATTGAACTGTCGCGACTTAAGCTCTAGTGTTCCTTTAAATCCTCTAGATATCATGGAATTGTATACTCTTTCTCCTCTTTCATATCCTCTTATTAATAATGCACCAGAAGCAAATGCTAGTGGTTTTAGTGTCCGTATACCTTTTTCAGCATAACCTCGTGAACGCATAGAGACTTTTACTCTTTTCACTTCGTCAATAAAAACATCAATGTATCTGATCGCAAAAGAGAATATAGAAATTATTAAAGGAGAAATCTTTAGTTTCTGTAAGCCATATATTATTTCGACATTAGAAGTTGTAGCAGTAAGAATAATTGCCAATGTGACGCAAAGAGTTATCTTTACCAAAATTGAAGTCATTTCATTGAAACCTGTCTTATAAATATTTAAATTAAAAAAACTTGATAATACTTCTCCGTCTCCTTTACTGACAAAAGGCAAGAATAAAGCAAATAATATAAAAGGAATATCAATAGAAAGTCTTTTTAAGTAAGTCTTAAATTGTAGTTTTGAAATAATTAACAAACCCAAGACTATAAGAGCCTGTAAATAGATTGTGGATTTGTTTTCTAAACTTAAAAATGCAATAGATAAAATGATGCCAAAAAAGGAAAGTATCTTTATCTCTGGCTTTATTTTTACTAAATATGAGTCACTATGCGTTTCTAAATGGTGTGAGTGAGAAGTTTCCATATTTGTATATCTTAATGCAAATTATTTGCAATAAAAGATATATTAGCATTTTTTGCATAAACCGGTGTACACGAAGTGGTTCGTTATTTCTTTAAAATCCGTCTTGTTTTTAATAAGTTTGTTTACTTTTTTAGAAGTTGCTTGGTCAAGGTCAGCGATATCATCACATGATTCACAAACTATGTGAATATTTGAATAGGCTTCTTTTAAAAAATACAACCCTGAACCATGAGCTTGATGGGAATGTTCAATTAAATTTATGTTTTCTAAAAGCTCAAGCGTTCTATATACAGTCGCTAAGTCAATGCTCTTATCTTTTTTTAATGCAAGTTTATGAAGTTCTTCTACTGTAAAATGTTCATGCCCAGAGGTTTCAAGAATTTTGCAAACCACTTCTCTGGCGTTAGTTATTCTGTTGCCTCTTTTCCGCAATTCATTAACGAAATCCATAATCAAGTATATTATATGATTGAAAGGCTGAATTATGAAAAAAAAGTTTCTTAGAATACTAAATCTCTACAGCCTTCTTTATCTTCCAATTGGCTGGGTTGTTGGTTTAGCAATCATATTTATTGCTTATGAGCCCATAACAGTTCTTTATTTTCTTAGTGTTTTTGTATTGGGATTATTTGGATTTCTGATTCTTTACACATCTAATAGAAAGATGGTTGATGACTCATATAATATTTCAGATTATCCATTTTCAATTATTGAATATTATTCTGATTACTGACTAGGTTGTACAGCTTCAAAATTCATAGTTGATGAATTTAAAAAGAACAATCCAGATATTTACTTTGTTTCAATTAACGCAAGTAAGCAAAAAGATCATGAGTTTATTAATAAATATAAATTAAACAATACTCCAACTTATGTTTTGATAAACCATACTGGAGAAAAGATTGGAAGAAGAGTAGGAACATTCTATCCTAAATATTTTGAGGAAAAAATAAGTTAGGAAATCTTGTCGCCTACTTCTGCCTCATCTGAAGGCTTCAGTAATAACACATCACCATTTTCTGAGATTGAGCCTAACACCAAACACTCACTGATAAATGGCCCAATTTGTTTATCTCCAAGATTTACTACAGCAATACACAACCGATTGAATAAATCTTTAATTTCATAGTTTGTTATTTGAGCACTAGTTTTTTTTATGCCTACATTAATTCCAAAATCTATTTCCAGCTTATAAGCAGGCTTAATAGCTTCTTCAAACTTTTCAGCTGTTAATATTTTTCCTACTCTGATGTCGAGTTCAAAAAAATTAGTTGATTTATCACTTTCCATATAACAAACATAATTACATAATTATTTCATGTCAAAATTATTAATTCTCAGTGCAGGAGTTAGTAAAGAATCAAATAATACTAAATTAGCAAAAAAATTAAATGATTTTCTTAATGAGCAAAACATTTCTTGTGAGATTCATGAAAATCTTTATGAAAATATTCCATTTTTATTAGACAATCAGGACGAAGTGCCAAAAAAAATAATAGATATGAGAAAATCGTTAGAAAATTCAAATAAGATACTTATTTTTAGTCCAGTTTACAATGGAGGATTTCTTGCTCACTTGAAGAATACTTTAGACTGGCTTTCGCTTGCCTATGAAGATAATCGATATAATTTTCTGTTTAAGGAAAAGACAGTTGGGGTTGTTACATCGGTAAAAGGTGCTGGTGGGAATGCAGAGAAAGCTTTTAATATTTTAAGTTCTCAGTTGTTAAACTATGGTCTTAACGTATTCAATGAGTTTCATTTAATAACTAAAAAAGACCATCAAGATGAGGTTGCAATTGAAGAAAATGTGAAGGTCTTTGAAGATATAAAAAAATTTGTATTTAAATTTTTAGATTTTTAATTTATCTTCAATTAAATTGTAAATATTTGAAGTTAATTCTTCTACGGTGTAATCTGTTGTGTTATTTATAGGATCCATTATTTCTATGATTATTTCTCCACTTCTAAGCCAAACTTCACCTTTTGTCATTAGATTATGTGCATTATGTGTAACAACTGGAATGATTGGTAGATCAAAGTCTTTTGAAATATAGGCTGCTCCTTTTTTAAAGGGTAAAAGTTCTTTTTGATTACTTCGTTTTCCCTCAGGGAAAATCATTATTGAATTTTTATTTTGAATTACTTTTAAGATTGAATCATTAATTTTTTCAAAATTAGCACTTGCATTTTTTCTGTCTATTCGAGGAAGTCCTAAAACTTTTAATACACGTCCAAAGATTGGAATTCTAAAAAGCTCAGTTTTTGTGAGAAATCTAATTGATACCGGTAGTGCAGTGATATGTGTAAAAATATCTAATGTAGAAGGATGATTTGAAACTACTACATAACTTTTATTTAAATCAATTTTTTCCACCCCCTCAACTTTGAGCTTTATTCCAACAAACTTCAAACCAATCCATCCAAAAAATTCATATATTTTTGTAGCCATTAGTTTTCCATACGGCAAAAATGAAACGAAAATTATTGAAAGCAAAATTGGTGAAAAAATAAACACCATAAAAACTGGAAAAAGAAATAAAGTTTTTATAAATATTTTAAAAGTAATTTTACTTTGCATACTTTTATTTTACGAAAAGATTTGGATTGTTTTTATATAAATTTAATAAATATCATTAAAATTGAGCTTATGAAAAAATTTTCAACAATTTTCTTATTATTATTTGTTTTTTGTGGTGAAAGTGGTCAGACAATAGATGATTATGAAACATCTACGCAGACCTCAAATGAAGTTTTAATTGAAACCGAAGAGTCTTCAACGTCTACAACAGAGATTGTTCAACTAGATTCTTTTAAAGGTACAGTTTATGTTGTTCAAAAAGATGAAAGCGAAGTTGGATATTTAGCTCCAAAACAATTTTTAAATGCAGGGCTTGAAAACGTTAAGGGTGTTACGAGTGAGATAATTGGAGAATTTACTGTAGAACTATCTGAATGTGATCAGTCGGACTCATGTTTATACATTACTAATCTATTGATACGTGTTGATATTTCTACATTAAAGAGCAAGAGCTCAATTAGAGACTCTGCAATTAAATCCCAATGGCTAGAATCAAAATTGTTTCCTGAAGCAGTATTTAAATTAGATGAATTAGTTATTCCTAATAAAAATTTTGATTCAAAAGTCGAAGATACAATAGTTGGAAAATTATCAATTAGAGAAATAGAACTTGATACCCCATTTTCTATCACTGCATCTTTAGTGAATGACACTATAAGTATCTCAGGCTTTACAGAAATTGATACAACCTGGTTTGGATTTGATGCGCCAACAAAATTTAATGCCTGGGAGGTATTAAACCCTATCGGCATTACGGTTGATTTGGTTGCAAAGCAAAAATAAATTGTTAGAAAATTTATTAAATTATAAAAAAATTGATGATTCATTAAAATCAAAAAAAAATAATTATGCATCCGTAGCTGTTCTTTTCATTGATAATAATGAAATATTGTTCATTAAACGTTCTGAAAATATGCCAACGCATAAGGGGCATATAGCTTTTCCAGGTGGAAAGAAAGAAAAAACAGATAAGAGTGTTGTAAGCACTGCAATTCGCGAAGCTAGTGAAGAACTTTTAATACCAGAAAATTCGATTACCCCATTTGGCTATATTGATTCTGTTGATACTGTCGAGTATAAATTTGAAGTGTTTCCTATTTTGTGTTTTCTTAAACGTAAGCCAGAAAAGTTTAATAAGGATGAGGTGCAAAAAGTTCTATATGCAAAAATTGATAATCTCATGAACGAAACAAACTGGCATTACAGGGGGTTTTATTCTAATGATTGGATATTTGAAATTGATAATGAAATTTTGTGGGGTGCAACAGCAAAAATGGTCAGAAAGATATTGAATCTTACTCTTGATTCTAATCCAGATTACGAGCCTCATCCTTAACTGCTAAGTACAGTGAGATAAAAATTAATATCAAAGTAATAAAGAAGATATTGTTAATAATTTCGTCAAGAAAAATATATCCAACATATATTCCAACTATCGGAACAACGTAATCTACTAAAGTGGTAAATGTCGCAGAGAGTCTTTTTATTGTATAAAAAAATAAAGAGTAATTAAATATATCAATAAACACTAAACCGGACAATCTTAAGGATTGAGAACGATTTAACATTTCAAGCTCTCCACCAAGGATAAAAAATAATAAGATTGAGAATACTGTACTAGAAACCCACTGTACTAAAAGATATGTTCTAGCAGGTATATATTGGGAATCTTTTTTATTTGTAATATTACTCAAGGCAAGGCCTTGAACGCCAATAATTGCTAATGTTCCACCCGTAATTATGTCTCCATCACCTGATAGACCAGTAGCACCTGAAGCAAATAGAATGATAAGTCCAAACAGTCCGATTAAGACAGACACTAATTTTAAACGAGTTATCTTTTCATCTTTGTAAATGAGAAACACCCAAAAAACCGTGAACATAGGAATTGTAGAAATAAATATACTTTGAAGACCAGAGGAGATACTTTTTAATGCATATATAAAAGTCCATCCTGGAACAGTGATTGCTAAAAAGCCTGTTAAAGCACCTTTTAAAAAATAATCTCTATTTATTTCAGTAATAAATTCCTTAAAGCAATATAGAGATAAAAGAAAAGTAACAAGTGTTATTCGCGTAGTAACAATAAATATTTCATTTACATTATCAATTAATAAACTTCTGTTTAGAAGCCCATGAAATCCAAACAAAATCCCAATTAAAATTATGTTTACCAATCCTGTATAAGCTGATAATTTATATTCGGATTTTATAAAAACTCTCCAATTTGATTTAGTTTATTAGAATAGCAGATATGAAAACAGTTTTTTCCGGTATTCAGCCAAGTGGCCTGGTTCATCTTGGAAATTTGCTTGGTGCAATAAATAATTGGGTAAAATTATCTGAGGAAAATAGTAAGAACTATTTTTGTATTGTAGATTTACATTCTCTGACGGGACTACCTAATAAAGATGATCTAAATAAGAGTATTGGCGATACGCTTAAAGTTCTTATTGCTTCAGGAATTAATCTTGATAATTCTGTCATTTACACACAAAGCAAGCTTCAGGAACACGCCTACCTGTCATGGATATTATCAAATTTTTGCCAAGTTGGAGAATTGCAGAGGATGACACAATTCAAGGAAAAATCATCATCTTTTGGAACTCACTCGGGACTACTAACTTATCCAATTCTGATGGCTTCAGATATTTTGATTCATAAAGCAAATGAGGTACCAGTTGGTGATGATCAAACACAGCATCTAGAACTTACAAGAAACATAGCAGAAAGATTCAATTCGAACTACGGCGAAATATTTCCTATCCCTGAAAAATCTATTGGAAAATCTGGGGCTAGATTAATGTCTTTACGACACCCAGAAAATAAAATGTCTAAAAGCTCAGACGATATAAATGGGACAATATATTTTAATGACTCAAAAGAAAGTATTCTCAAAAAATTTAAATCTTCAGTTACTGATTCTGAAAATATTATAAAATATGATCCTGAACTTAAACCTGGCATCAGTAATTTAATAGAAATCTATGCAGCTATAACTGATAGAGAAATAAAAGATTCAGAGAAAGAATTTCAAAACTTACAATATGGAGAGTTTAAAATTGCAGTTGCTGAAACAGTCGTTGACTACCTAGAGCCCATCAAAAAGAAATATGAAGAATTAACAACGAACGATATTGAAGATATAGTTGAAAAAAATTTAAATTTAGCACAAGAGTCTGCCGCAAAAACAATCATGGAAGTAGAAGAGGCTTTAGGTATTAATTAATTATGAAATTTTCAAAAATAGTACTGAAGTTTCTTTAATGTCATCAGAATATAGAATTCCAGAAGACTGGAAAAAAATACTAAATGAAAGTCAGATTGAAGCTATAACTACTATCAATGGTCCTGTTTTAATCATGGCTGGTGCTGGTTCTGGTAAAACAAGAGTTCTGACACATAGATATGCTCATTTAGTACAGCATCACAATGTTGATATTGAGCAGATATTAGCTATTACTTTTACAAATAAAGCTGCTGAAGAGATGAAGACACGTATTGGTAGTTTATTAAATCTAAAAATATCACCAAAGTGGGTATCAACATTTCATAGCCTATGTGTAAAAATATTAAGAATTCATGGAGACAAAATTGGGTATAGAAACAATTTTTCAATTTATGATCAATCAGATTCTAATAAGGTTGTTCGAAACTGTATGTCAGAAAACAATGTTGACCTAAAGCAGTATTCACCAAAACGATTTCAAGCTCATATTTCAAATTTAAAAAATAATATGATTTCTCCGGGTGAGGCTTTACAAAATGCTGAGTCATTTTTTGAAGTAAAAGTAGCTGAAATATATTCAAGCTATGAAAAAAAATTAATTATGTCAAACTCTATGGATTTTGATGATTTATTAATTAAAACCGTAGAGCTACTACAAACAAATGAAAAAATACTTCATTACTGGTCTAATAAGTTCCAATTCGTAATGGTAGATGAATATCAGGATACAAACTTTGTTCAATATAAACTTGTTGAGTTACTGAGTTCAAATAATCAAAACGTATGTGTTGTTGGCGATTCAGATCAGAGTATTTATGCATTTAGGGGTGCAGATATAAGAAACATAATTGAGTTTGAAAAAGATTTCAAAAATGCAAAGTTAATTCAATTAGATAAAAATTATAGATCTACTAAAAAAATTCTTGACTTAGCAAATACAATAATTTCAAACAATCCAAGAAAGATTAAAAAGAATCTTTGGACTGACAATGAAGATGGTCTTGAAATTAGCTCATTTAGGTTTAGATCTGAAAAAGATGAATCCAGATGGGTTGCTGAAGAAGTTAAACAAATTATTGAAAGCGACAAAGATGCAGAAATTGCAATATTTTATAGAACAAATAGCCAATCTAGATTATTTGAAGAGGAATTGAGAAAACTAAATATAAATCATAAATTAATTGGAAGTGTAAGGTTTTACGACAGGAGAGAGATTAAAGATATAATTTCTTACTTGAAGTTTCTTGTCAATGAAAATGACCTAGTTTCATTCGAAAGAATAGTAAATGTACCAAAAAGAGGTATTGGAGAATCAAGTGTTAAAAAACTTCGTGATTATATAAATCAACAAGAAGTATCAATTTTTGAATTATTGCAAAATCTCGAACAAATTGACAATATTTCCCCAAGAATAAAAAATAAATTAACTGAATTTAAGGATTTGATAATTGATTTAAAAACCTTTTCATTAGATGGACCTTCAAAATCTATTGAAAAAATTATTGAACTGACTGGTTATAAAATGAACTTGATTAAAGACGGAACAATGGAATCTCAGATGAGACTTGAGAATATAGAAGAACTTCTAAATTCTGCTTACAATTTTGAAAATGTTTATGATGAAGAAATAGATGAACCATATAGTAAGCTTCGAGATTATCTTGAATCTATAGCCTTGTTTTCTGAAACTGACGAACTCAAAGATTCAGATAAAGTTTTGCTTATGACACTCCACAACGCCAAGGGTTTAGAGTTTCCATATGTTTTTATGACAGGAATGGAAGAAAATCTTTTTCCACATGAAAGAAGCTCACAAGGGGATCAGTCTGAAATTGAAGAAGAAAGAAGACTCTGTTACGTAGGTGTAACAAGGGCTGAAAAAAAACTATATTTATCTCATGCTTGGTCAAGAACTTTATGGGGAGGCACAACTTATAATTTACCCAGTAGATTTTTAGATGAGGGTTCTAATCATTTTGAAACAAAAGATTTCTCTCAAGAGTTTCAGGAGTCTGATAATCAAAATAGTTCTGCTGCAATTGGTCAAAAAATTATACATGAAAAATATGGCGAAGGACTTATAAAAGAAGTCCAGGGGAATGAAATTACTGTTGAATTTAACGAAGATATAGGTACTAAATATTTGGATATAGAATGGGCGCCAATAAAATTTCAATAAATAGAAAGCATAATTTTTATTTTTTTGTAATCTATACTCTTGTTGTAACATTATGAATCTTTTTGAATATCAAGGTAAACGACTATATAAAGACTTCTCTATACCGACACCCAAATCAATATTTGTATCTAGTATTTCCAGTATTTCTGACAATCATGATTTGAATTATCCTTTAGTTGTTAAAGCACAAGTTCAAGTAGGTGGAAGAGGTAAAGCAGGTGGTATTAAGGTTGCAAACAATTTTGAAGAATTAATTGAATATTCAAATGAAATTTTAGGAATGGATATTAAAGGCCATATAGTTGAGAGTCTATTAATTGAAGAGGCTTCAACAATCCAAGAAGAATATTATATTTCGTTTACGCTTGATAGATCAGCAAAAAAGTATCTTATGATGCTCAGCTCAAAAGGCGGTATGGATATTGAAGAAGTTGCTGAAAATAATCCTGATGATTTGATAAAACTTTATATTTCACCCTCAGAAGGTCTTAATACTGAGGTAGTAAATAAAGCAATAAAAGATTCAAAACTTAATAAAGATTTCAATGATGAACTAAATGATGTAATTTCCAAATTATATAATCTATTTGTTGAAAGTGATTGTGACCTTGTTGAAGTCAATCCTCTTGCAATTACTAATAAAGGCGTTTCAGCATTAGATTCAAAGGTTTCATTAGATATGAATGCTGTTTATAGGCATGATAATTTCATAGATATTGAAAAAGAAATACCTATTCCAGTTTCAGAACAATTTGCCAAAGAAAAAAATCTAAACTTTATAAAGCTTGAAGGAAGTGTGGGAATCATAGGTAATGGTGCCGGATTAGTAATGTCTACACTTGATGTTGTTTCTGAATATGGTGGAAAGGCTGCAAATTTCTTGGATATTGGTGGTGGAGCAAAAGCTGAAACTGTAACTGCAGCTTTAGAAGTTTTAGAATCCGAGAATAATGTTAAAAGTGTTCTAATAAATATCTTTGGTGGAATTACAAGGTGTGATCTTGTTGCAGAGGGAATTGTTGAAGCAACAAAGGGTAAAGATTTAAAGTGGCCAATCATTGTCCGTTTAGATGGAACAAACTCAAAAGAAGGTTTAGCTATATTACTAGAAAACTCAAATGAAAAAATTACAATATCTAGTTCTATGGATGATGCGGCTAAGTTAGCTGTAAAAGGAGCAAACTAATGTCAATATTTATTGATAATGAAACTAAAGTAGTTGTCCAAGGACTTACAGGTGAACAAGGCAAATTTCACGCACTAAGAAACAAAGCATATGGGACAAAAGTTGTTGCAGGAACTAGGCCAGGCAAAGGGGGAGAAACCGTAGAGGGTATTCCAATTTTCAATACTGTTGAGGATGCTATTGAAGAAACTGGTGCAAATACAGCAATGACCTTCGTACCACCACCATTTGCCAAAGATGCAGTTTTAGAGGCAGCATATGCAGGTTGTGAGTTAATTGTTTGTATTACTGAAGGTATTCCAGCAAAAGATGAGGCTGAAATGTATGATCTTTTGAAACAAAAAACATCTTCAAGATTATTAGGTCCTAACTGTCCAGGTTTAATTTCTCCAGGCAAATCAAATGTTGGAATTATGCCGCACGAAATTACAATGGAAGGCAAAGTTGGTGTAGTGTCAAGATCTGGAACTTTAACTTATCAAGCAGTTCTTGAATTGACAAATCTCAACATCGGTCAATCAACTTGTATAGGCATTGGGGGTGACCCTGTTCCTGGTACCTCATTCATAGATGTTTTAGATGCTTTTCAGAACGATATTCAAACTGAAGCAATTGTAATGATTGGAGAAATAGGCGGAAGTGCTGAAGAGGAAGCTGCTGAGTTTATTAAAGATAATGTTACTAAACCGGTTGTTTCATATATTGCTGGACTTACAGCTCCTCCCGGTAAAAAGATGGGACATGCAGGCGCAATTGTTTCTGGAAATAAGGGTACTGCGAGTGCTAAAATTGAAGCACTTACTGATGCTGGTGCAAATGTTGTGAAAAACCCTACCAGAATTGGCCAAGCAATTAAGGATGTAATATGAATGAAAATTTAAAAAGAGAAGACTTAGAATCTGCCATACAAAAAACAAGAGACTCTTTTGATACTGATAATCCTGTAGTCCCATTTATTGAAGGGGATGGCATTGGTGTAGATATATGGCCCGCTTCTCAAAAAGTTTTTGATGCGGCTGTAGATAAAGCTTACTCAAATGCCAGAAAAATTGAATGGCAAGAAGTTCTTGCTGGTCAAAAAGCATTTGATAGCGTTAAGGAATGGTTACCAGATCAAACTATTGAAATGTTTGATGAATACGGCATAGGAATTAAAGGCCCTCTCACTACTCCAGTAGGTGGTGGAATTAGATCAATAAATGTAGCAATTAGGCAAAAACTAGATTTATATGCATGCTTAAGGCCACTCAGGTGGTTCAAAGGAGTTGAGACACCCACTAAGAATCCAGGAAATGTTGATATTGCTTTATTTCGTGAGAACACAGAAGATGTTTATTCTGGAAAAGAATTAGAAATGAACTCTGAAGAAGTTATGAGGTTAAATAAATTTCTTAAAGAAGAATTTGATTGGGAAATTAGATCTGACAGCGGAATTGGAATTAAGCCTATATCAAAAACTGCCTCTGAAAGATTAATTAGATCATCTTTAAATTATGCGGTAGAAAATAATAAGAAAAACCTAGCAATTGTTCATAAAGGAAACATAATGAAATTTACAGAAGGGGCTTTTAGGGCGTGGGGCTATGAGCTTGTAAAAAATGAATTTTCTGATGTTGCTGTATCTTGGGAAGACTGCAATGGAGATCCTGGAGACAAGATATTAGTACAAGATGTAATTGCAGATGCTTTCTTGCAACAAATATTAATCAAACCACATGAATTTGAAGTTATAGCAACTACAAATCTTAATGGAGATTATGCATCTGATGCTTTGGCCGCACAAATTGGTGGAATTGGAATTAGTCCCGGAGGCAATATTAACTACGAAAATGGTAAATCTGTTTTTGAAGCCACACATGGAACTGCACCAAAACATGCTGGTAAAGACAAAGCAAATCCAGGATCATTAATCTTATCAGGAGAAATGATGTTCAGATATATGGGATGGAATGAAGCAGCTGATTTAATAATTAAAGCGATGGAAAAATCAATTAGCGAAGGAAATGTAACTTACGACTTAGCAAGAGGACGAACGGATGCTACGACCCTATCTTCTTCAGAGTTTGCATCTAACTTAGTAAATAATATTGAAAGTTTTTAATATATGAAAAAAGTAACAATTGTTGGTTCAGGTAAATATGGATCTATGACAGCTCTAAGGGTTGCTGAGTATGATTTAGTTGACCAGGTTGTAATGACTGACATAGTTGAAGGGCTTCCACAGGGACTTGCTCTAGATATGAATCAATCTAGATATGTAGAAAGTTTTTCTAGCAAAATAGTTGGAACAAATAATTATGAAGACACTTCTGAAAGTGAAGTTGTGGTAATTACTGCAGGGCTTCCAAGAAAGCCTGGCATGACTAGGATGGACCTTCTAGAAGTAAATGCAAATATTGTTACTGATGTAACAAAAAATATTCTCAAACATTCTGAATCACCGATAATAATTGTTGTTACTAATCCATTAGATCAAATGACCTCATTAGTTTCCCAAGTATCTGGATTACCAAAAAATAAAGTAATAGGCCAGGCTGGCGTGTTAGATTCTTCACGTTTTGCATATTTCATATCAGAAAAATTGGGTGTTGACATGAAAAAAATTGAGGCACTTACCTTAGGTAGCCATGGTGAGACAATGGTTCCCGTGCCTTCACAATGTAAAGTTTCAGGGGAGCCACTAGGCGACTTAATAAGTGAAGATGAAATTTCTGAATTAGTTCAAAAAACTTCAGATGGTGGAGCTGAGATTGTTGGATTACTTAAAACAGGAAGTGCTTATTTTGCTCCTTCTTCTGCTGCAGCAATCATGGTTAAATCTATTATTTCAAATTCGAATGATGTTATGCCTGCTTGTTCGTGGGTTAATGGTGAATATGGTATCAACGATGTATTTTTAGGTGTTCCGACAATGCTAGGCTCTAATGGAGTTACTAAGGTTGTTGAATTAGAACTCAATGATAATGAGTTAAACGCATTAAAGAGTGCCTCTAATGCTGTTAAGTCGAAGGTAGAAGAGCTTAATAGCATATTAAGTCAATAAATTCAGTCTTTTTAAAAAAAAAGTCAATAATTTTAGTATTTTAAGATAAATCATCAAAAAAAACTATAATAACCATAAGGGAGTTTTAAAAAAACTCAATAAAGAAAGGCTAAACAGCTATGAATAAAGATCAATTAGCAAGTGTTGTAGCAGCAGAAGTTGGATTGTCACAATCTGATGCTAAAAAAGCTGTAGAAGCCGTGTTCGATGGCGTAACAAATGGTATGAAAAACGGCGATAAAGTAAGTATTGCTGGTTTTGGTAACTTTGAGTCAAGATACAGGGCTGCAAGACAAGGCAGGAACCCAGCAACAGGAGAAACAATCCAAATTGCTGCAAAGAATGCCCCAGCTTTTAAAGCTGCAAAAGGATTAAAAGACGCTTTAAACTAAAAGCATTTTTTATCAAATTGAAAAGACGGCGAAAGTCGTCTTTTCTTTTTTCTAAGCAAGAATACTTATATCTCCAGAAATTTTTACTTTTTCATCAAAAAGAAGATCTTCAGGATGTTTTTTTCCCTCTACAATTTCTAACAAACTATCAGTAGATATTTTAAATTTTAAAAATTTTTCTTCATCAATTTCTGAACTTATAAAATCACACGTTTCAAGATTATATATTTTATTATCATCTGTTATTTCAAAATAAATCAAACTCAAATTAATATCTCTATTTGATAATTTATTTTTAAAATTTTTTAAAATATCTTGAATCAATTGATAGTTAGAGTTTCTCGTTTAACATCTTCAATGGCTTTTGTTACTTGGATGCCTCGTGGACATGCTGTTGTACAGTTGAATGCTGTTCTGCACCTGAACGCACCATCTATATCTTGTAAAATTTCTAATCTTTGTTTTGAAGCATTGTCACGTGAGTCAAATACGAATCGGTGAGCGTTGACAATGGCTGCTGGACCAACATAGGTATCTGCGGTCCAAAAAACAGGACAGCTAGTTGTACAAGCTGCACATAGAATACACTTTGTTGTATCTTCAAATCTATCCCTATCTTCAGGAGATTGTAGTCTTTCTCTTTCTCCCGGTTCATCATCATTTACAAGAAATGGCATGACTTTTTTATATGAGTCAAAGAATGAGTCCATATTTACAACTAGATCTTTAATAACTGGCAAACCCCTAATTGGTTCAATTTTAATTGGAGTGCTCACTTCTTTCACTAAAACTTGGCAGGCAAGCATATTTTCACCATTAACAATCATTGCATCAGAACCACAAACACCATGGGCACAAGATCTTCTGAAGGCTAAGCTTCCATCATCAAACCATTTAACTTTATGAAGTAAATCCAGTATTCTTTCATCAGGATCAGCTTCAAGGATATACTCTTCCCAGTGACCTTTTCTATCAGTTTCAGGGTTGTACCTTAATATATTGACTTTTACATCCATTAATATTTTCTTTCTTTAGGTTCATAATTACCCAATTCAACATCTTTATAATCTAGCTTAACTGAGTTACCATTTTTAAAAGCAAATGAATGTTTAAGCCAATTTTTATCATCTCTCTCAACATGATCAACTCTCGAATGAGCACCACGGCTCTCTTTTCTGTGAAGTGCACTTGCTACTGTTGTATCCGACATATCTAACAAGTACTCAAGTTCTATAGCTTCTAAAAGTTCAGTATTAAAAACTTTGCCTTTATCAGAAATAGTTATATTTTGATATCTATCACGAAGGTCAGCTAATATTTCAGTTTGCTTTTCTAGGCTGTCCTCTGTTCTAAATATTTTTGCATTTTCTTCCATACTGTCCTGTAACTCTTCTCTTATGCGTGGTACAGAAAACTCAAGACTGTGTTCTTTACTCATTAATTTATTAATTTTATTTGAAAGATCCTCCGCAGCATTATCGGATAGAGACATTGGCTTAGTAGAAGAAACATAATCAACCATGCTTTGTCCAGCACGTTTTCCAAAAACTACTATGTCTAATAGAGAGTTTGTGCCTAACCTGTTAGCTCCATGCACACTAACACAGGCTGACTCACCAGCAGAATAAACTCCAGGGAGTATAGTTCCATTTGCATCGCTTAAAACCCTTGCATCCACATCTGTAGGAATACCACCCATTGCGTAATGGGCAGTTGGCTGAACAGGGATAGGTTCATCTATTGGTTCAATTTTGACATAGGTTCTTACAAAATCAGTTATATCAGGCAATTTTTGTTTAATAGTTTCAGCACCAAGATGCGTTAAGTCAAGGTATACGAAGTCATTATTAGGACCTGCACCATTTCCCTCGCTTATTTCTGTAGCAATTGCACGAGATACCATATCTCTTGGAGCAAGATCTTTAATGGAAGGAGCATATCTTTCCATAAATCTTTCACCATCTTTATTTCTTAGAATGCCACCTTCACCTCTTGCTGCTTCTGATAATAAAATACCTAGCCTATATATTCCGGTTGGATGAAATTGGTAGAATTCCATATCTTCTAATGGAATTCCTTTTTGGTATAAAATTCCAGGGCCATCTCCAGTAAGAGAATGAGCATTAGAACTAACTTTATAAATTTTTCCAAAACCCCCAGTTGCAAATGTAACTGCTCTTGCTTCAAAAATATGAATGTCACCAGTGGCTACTTCGTAAGCTATAACCCCTTTACAAACACCATCATCAATTTTTATATCTAAAACTTGAAATTCATCAAAAAAAGTGACCCCCATGGAAACGCATTTCTGATAAAGAGTTTGTAAGATCATGTGACCAGTCCTATCAGCTGCATAACAAGCTCTAAACGCTGGAGCTTCACCTTCTTTTACAGTGTGACCACCGAATCTTCTTTGGGCAATTTTTCCATTTTCAAGTCTACTAAATGGTAAGCCCCAGTGTTCTAATTCAACAACTGAATCTATAGCTTCCTTGCAAAGAATATCTACAGCTGGTTGGTCAGCTAAATAATCTGATCCTTTTACTGTATCAAAAGCATGCCAATTCCAATTATCTTCTTCAACATTTGCTAAAGCAGCACTCATGCCACCTTGTGCAGCACCAGTATGAGATCTAGTAGGGTAGAGTTTTGTAATGACAGCTAATTTCATGTGGGGTGCAGCTTCAATTGCTGCCCTTAAACCTGCTCCACCAGCGCCAACTATTACACCATCAAAAGAGTGTCTTACAACTTTCACGTTACCCTCACAAACGCTACCAACACATAGGTTCCTAAAATAAAAAATGCTGTTGATGTGAAGTAAAGTCCGTAGAGGGCTAACTGTCTGAAAGATTTATTTGCTATGTTGTCATGCATGACAATTCTAAGACCATTTGTACCATGTAGAATGCTTAATGTTAATAACAGCCAATCAAATGTTCTCCAATAAGGTGTATCCCATCTTGCTGCTACAAATTCATAATCTAAGTTGAGTGTGTCATTAAAAACATGCATTATGAACATGTGACCGGCAGCTAAAAGAACTAGAAAGAGACCACTAATTCTCATAAAAAACCAAGCATAGAGTTCAAAATTTGAACCACCAATTGGAGGGGTTCTTCTTCCCCAGTCAGTTCTTTTTACAGACTTCATTTGGTTTTCCAATCTGGTAATGGTCTAACCATGCAGTCAACAATTGTGGTACCTGCAGAGCTTTTTTCTAGACATAATTCAAAATATGAATCGATCATTTTGACAGTTGTAGGTACAAATATTGCAACAAAGATAAATAATGCAGTAATGTTCAATGCTTTTTGATAATCTGATCCTTTACTCCAAAGGTCTACGGTAATAATTCTTAAACCATTTATTGCATGTGCCAGTACAGCCGCCATGAGTCCCACTTCGCCAATTCTAAAATAAAAGTTTTTATAGATAGCTTCAGCACCTTCATATATTTCTGGCCCAGCAAGAATTAGAGCGGTTGAAATAATATGAAGCAGAAGATATCCGAATAATGCTACTCCTGTGATTCTATGAAAAAGATATAGCCACATCCCAGTTCTGCCTTTGTATACAGATCCAGTAGATACAATATTCTGATAAGCCATATTTAATTATCCTATATTTGTAAATTAACTAATAATTATTTAGACAATTCACCCCTTGACATTTAACTATCGGCGTAATAAATTACACCTATGTAGTTTATTTAAGGAGCAAGGGTGGAGTTAAAAATAATCGACGAACTATTAGGCGGTATGCCTTCCTGGACTGAAGAAGCTAATTGTAAAGGTGCGGACGCCGATTTATTTTTCCCTGAAAGAGGGGCTTCTACTAGAAAAGCAAAAGCAATTTGCAGAGCATGTACAGTTCAAGACGAATGCCTTGAGTACGCAGTAGAACAGTCTGAAAAATTTGGCATCTGGGGTGGGCTATCAGAAAGAGAAAGAAGACGCATCAAAAGACAACGAGCTGCTGAGTTTGATGTCAGGGATGTTGGTTAAATACCAAAACTTTCCGAATATTCACTAAAATTTCTTTCAACGCCTATTTCATCGCTTTTAATAATCTCAGTTATGATATTTTCTTCATTTGTAATGTAAGTGTATCTTAAAGATATCCCAGCTCCATCATGAAAGCATCCAAACTGCTTAGCAACCTCACCATGAGGCCAGAAGTCAGATAGTATTGGAAATTCAATATTGTAGTGTTCTGACCAAGCTCGATTTGTAGGGCTAGCACCAACTGTGATTAATACAGTATTAGTATCTTCCTTCATAAATGATTCTTGATAATCTCTTAATTCACAAATTTCTTTGTCACAAACACTACTAAAAGGAAATGGCATAAAAACAAACATTGTTTTCTGGCCCAAAAAATCTTTATCACTGTGTTTTGTTTTGTCATGGTTGTACAACTCAAACTCTGGTATTTTATCTCCAATATTTAATGACATAATTCAGTCCTTTCTTAACAAAATCATAATAGCAAAGTTTAAATTAAATAGGTGGAAGGGAGGTTCTTGCTGCCCATGAAATCGGGTCTTCAATTTCAGATGCAGTTGGAATAAGATCTATGTCTGACAAAATGTCTAATGTTGTATATTGACTGTCACTTTCATTAAGATAATTAATAAAATTATGTGATTTATCATCATAATTTGAGATTTTAATTTCAAAATCGTTTATTCCTTCATTAGTTCCAACAAGGCTTAAGTCCATAACTAAATCAATGACACTTGGATCTAAATAATTTACAAATTCTTTAGTACGTTCTTTTATTACTTGTCTATAAAAACTTAACGGTGCAAATATTGAGTCAAATATTGAATCAAAATTAAGGTTATTTAGTTCAGGCATATTAGAAAATATTTCTTCAGGATTAGAAAGATTAGAAGGGTCAATATCAGGTTTCATTTCACCTAAACTTTCAATTAAACTTTCGTTACTTTTTTTCATTTGATCAAGAACAAATGAAAAAGGCGCGTTATATTTTCCTAGAGACAAAGCGATGAATTCAAGTGCCATTAAGGCCAACGTTGCTTCTTTATCTTCAATTTCAAATTTACTTATTCGAGATTCAAAGTTCAATTTGTTAATACCAAGTTGCTCACTTTTAGGAACAATAATTCCAAAATGACTAAGTCCCCAAGTATTTTTACTCAGGAAGCCAGCAATATTTCCTAATTGCATTCCTATGAGTGAAGATTGTGCACCACTAAAATTTAATGGACCACCATTATTAATATTTAAATCACTAAAGTCAAAATGCCGAATAGATTCCAAAAACCAATTTCCATATTCTTTAGTACTTAGTATTTCGACTTTACTAAGTTCTTGGTAGGGTTTTTCTAATGACTGGTTGTTAAGTTGAATTGCTCTAAATATTTCTTCATAATTCATTTCGCTGTTTGAAAAAAGCAAACTTTCCTCAGAATCTTTATTGATATGATTATTTATTTGAGAAGCTAAATTCCAATTAACGTCACCATCATCATTATTAAATAAATTAAATAGTTGGGAAAAAATATCGTCAGACATCTGAAGGGCGGAGATCTAAATCAAAAACTAAAGTGATTGTTTGTGAATTTCGTAATATTTCTATTTCAACAGTATCACCAGCTCTTTTCTGTCTTAACACTGTAATCAATCCATCTAATGTTTTAACATTTATACCATTTATTTTTTTAATAATGTCCCCAGGCATTGCACCAGCTTTTCCTATTGCAAATACATCATCGCCTGGTCCATATAGTTCCTGTATGAAGACTCCAGAGAATACTCTAGCTCCATCATCTGCAGTATCAAAATGTTGTGCACCCAGGATGCCAAGAAATGCATGTAAAATTTGTCCTTCTTTAAGCAAATCCTCCACAATTCCTAGTGCTAAATTTACTGGAACTGCAAAACCCAATCCTTCTGCTCCTACATCTGCTGTAGCAATAGCAGTTGTTATACCAATCAATTCACCATTATTGTTTAAAAGTGCACCTCCGCTAGACCCTCTAGTAATTGGTGCATCAGTTTGAATCAATCCAAATAAAGTAACACCTGAGTTCATTGCTTCACCACCCACATCGAGTCTTCTTTGCAGTGCTGAGACGACTCCAGTCGTAACCGTTGGTGCAGCACCCAAGGTTAATGGATGACCAATGGCTACTGCCAAATCTCCTACAGAAAGCGCTTCACTGTCGCCAATTGAAATAGGTATTAAATTTGATGCTGTGATTTTTAATAAACCAATATCTGTGAGCCTATCGGATCCAATAATATCGCTTTCATACATTCTTCCATCTTCAAACACAACTCTTACTTCTGTTGAATTATCTATGACATGATGATTTGTCATAATTAAACCATCTCCAGAAATTACTACTCCGGAGCCTCCACCGTTTGGCAAAAATTCACCTTCTTCTGAAATATTTCCAACTTGAACTTGAACTATTGTTCTTGTTGCTAATTCAGCTATGGATACTATTTCTGTTGAATCTACCCGTGGCAGAACTAATTCTTTTTCAGTTACAGTTTCTGTAATAGTTACGGGTTCAGGAATTACTATTTCTTCAGCATCAAATAATCCAAATAAATATAGAAAAGATAAGACAATAGCACTTGAAGCTAAAGATGAACCAAAAATAATATTCACTGAACTTTTTTTCTTATTTGATTCCTTTTCAATTAAGTCGGAAATATATTTCTCTTGTTCAAAAAATTCTTGTTGTAAATATTTCTCATCATCCATATATCTATAATAAATATGCAACAGATGTAACTAATATTTGTAACTAATATTTTTAAACAGGTTTCATGTTATTTTTTTTTAATTTTGTATTGGTTGAAAAAATTAACAGCTTTACTTAAAGTAATTAAGTAAATGTTATCTGTTAAAAACCTTGAGGTTGTATATCAGGATGTAATTCTTGTTCTTAGAGGCATATCTTTTGAAATTCCAAAGGGTGAAATAGTTGCCCTTCTTGGAAGCAACGGATCAGGTAAAACGACAGTAATACGTTCAATAACTGGTTTATTAGATGTTCAAAATGGAGACATCACAAAAGGTAGTATTTCTGTAGATGGTGAAGATATTACTGATGCAAAACCGTCGAAAATTGTAGAAAAAGGAATTGCTCAGGTACTAGAGGGTAGGAGAATTTTTGCAGAATTGACTGTTGTTGAAAATTTAAGACTAGGTGGTCACACTAGCAGCAAAGAAATACCTGAAAACATTGATAGAGTTCTTGATCTATTTCCAATATTGAAGGAGAGATCAAAAGGCGAAGCAGGTTATCTATCTGGAGGAGAGCAGCAAATGCTGGCTATAGGAAGAGCTCTTATGTCTGATCCAAATTATTTATTGCTCGATGAACCAAGTTTAGGTTTAGCGCCAAAGTTAGTTGACCAAATTGCTCAGCTGATAACAGAAATCAACTCACAAGGTGTAACAGTATTACTAGTTGAGCAGAATGCCAATATGGCACTTAATGTTTCATCACACGGTTATATTATGGAAACTGGAAATATAGTAATGGACAATCCAAGCCAAGAACTGTTGGAGGATCAAGATGTTAGGGAATTCTATCTTGGTCTCAATCCAGAAGGAACAAACAGAAAATCTTTTAAAGACGTTAAGCATTACAAGAGGAAGAAACGGTGGTTATCATAAATTCTTTAAAATTTAATGATGTAACTTTAAAATTTGGTGGAATAACTGCATTGAATAAAGTCAGTTTTGAAGTGGAGCCAAAAAAACTTTATGCAATTATCGGGCCAAACGGCGCTGGAAAAACATCAATTTTTAATTGTATTAGCGGAATTTATAGACCAACTGAAGGTTCTGTAACCTATGGTGAGCACGATATTAGAAACTTAAGACCTGATGAAGTTGCTAATTTAGGAATTGCAAGGACATTCCAAAATATTGAATTGTTTGAAAATATGACTGTGTTAGATAATATTTTGATTGGCGCACATAGACATTTAAATTATGGTCCTATTGCGAGTGTACTTTTTAGTAAAAAAACTAGAAAAAATGAATTAGAAGCAAGAAAAATTGCTGAAGATATTATAGATTTTCTAGAAATTGAACAATTTCGATATTCATATATTATGTCATTGCCTTATGGCGTCCAAAAAAGAGTAGAAATAGGAAGAGCTCTAGCTATGGATCCTGAGATAATTCTTTTAGATGAACCAGCTGCAGGTATGAATAACGAAGAAACTGAAGATATTGCCCGCTTCATTATCGACATACATGAGGAAA
>Ga0209359_10000032_pt1 | contig 27721 bp, 25 predicted proteins | sample MarorgKNORR_S2LV_FD_188224 | JGI IMG/M metagenome (GOLD analysis project Ga0209359, IMG submission 188224) | Marine microbial communities from the Southern Atlantic Ocean, analyzing organic carbon cycling - Surface_A/KNORR_S2/LV (SPAdes) (version 2) | ecosystem: Environmental > Aquatic > Marine... | reverse complement strand
TTCTTCCTTTAGGTCCCAATGTTACTTTTACTGCGTCTGCAAGAACATTAACTCCTTGTAAAAGTTTTACTCTTGCGCTTTCTCCAAATTTTACATCTTTAGCTGCCATAATATCTCCTACTTAATGACTCCATAAATTTCACTTTCATTCAGAATGAGAAATTCTTCTCCGTCGATTTTTACTGTGTTGCCACCATATTGTCCAAAAACTACATGATCTCCTACTTTTAGATCTACTGGTGTACTTTTGCCATCCTCTGTTCTTTTGCCAGGCCCTACCGCAACTACTTCTCCTTGTTGAGGTTTTTCTGTAGCTGATCCAGGAAGAACAATGCCTCCCGCGGATGTTGTTTCTTCATCTTGTCTTTTTACGACAACTCTGTCTTGTAAAGGTCTAATTTTCATTTTTTGGTTATCCTCCAATAACAAACTTTATTTAGGTATTTAAGATATTTTTTTCAAGGTCTTATTTCTCATTATGTAAATTAGAAACCCCGCTAATATACCTAAAGAATTGGCTATTATATCCATATACTCGAAATACCTCAAACCTAAATTGCCTTGAATTATTTCAATTAAAACTCCCATTGAAAAAATAATTATTAGCAGATACGAAACTTTTGTAGTTTCACTTGCCTTAAGAACAAAGTTTGCTAAGCAAAAATATGCTAGAAAATGGAGAATTTTGTCATTAAATATTGATATCTCTGAAGTATCGATCTGGACTAATGAGAAAATGAAAATTAGCATAGCAAAGGCTATAGCAAGTACTCTTAAATTGTTTTGAAAATTAAATCTAAAACCCTTCAATAAAAGGTATGAAAGACATACTGAAGGTATGCCCATTAACCCCATTACTAAAAAGAAATTATAAAATCCCACACTTTCTGTTATGAAGCCTGAAGTTCCCTTCAAAAGTGTGCCAGGAATTATCACAAGAGAGGCTAAAAAAGCATACTGAATTGCTGTATAACTCCTATTTACCTGGTCTACTAGAAAAGTTATGAAACAAACTGCTGTAAAAGCTTGTGCAATGGTGTCTAGAAAATTAATGAAAATGAAATTAAAGAAAGTAGGAAAAATAAATAGGTAGGAAAAAAGCATATTTGTTACAACTACTAGCAAAGCACCAATAAACATTGTTGCATGTATTTGTAAGCTTTTGATTAACCATAGAGCTATTCCAGATCCAACAAAAGTTGCGAGAAAGTTGTAATAGCTTTTTTGCTCAAGATAAGCAGGATTATTTAACCCAACATCGGTATACAGAGCAGCAGCCATTGGACCAAGGACAATATCAGAAATTTTATACATCCCTACAAGTAACAGCAGAATGACTATATTATTTTTTTGTAGCAAATCCTTAAATGCTAATAAGAAGTGCTTAGAAGTTGATTCTTTATAGTCGACTTCATCTACCCTCATACTTAAAACTGTCACTAGAGGGAGACAAAACATTAAGATTGCTAAGTAAACATATACTGCTTGCCAGTTCTCAGCGCCAATAATTCCGTAAACTTGTGCACCTATTAAAAAGGCGCCAACTTTATAGCCTATTTGATAAATAGTCGCTAAATTTTCTGCTTGAAAGAACTTGTCATATTCAACTCGATAGGCATCTAAAGCAATATCTTGTATAGATGAAAAGAAATAAATTAAGCATGCAACTACAACGACATAAATTAGATCGCTTTGTGGATCTAGAATCGATAGGATGAGCAATAAAAAACCTAGCAATATTTGTGAAATAAATATCCAGGACCTTCTTAAGCCAAATAGCTGATAGAAGATAGGTAATTTAATTTTATTAACAAATGGTGACCATAAAAAATTTAGTGCAACAATAATTGATGAAACTGTTACTAGACCTAAGGTTTGTTTTGTTACTCCTGCAGAAAGGAGCCATAAACCAAAAGGAATACCTAATGCAAAGCTTGGCATGGCTGCTGAGATACCAAAAAATACAAAGTTAAATTGTGTTTTTCTTAGTTTTTCAATCATTTAATCTTTTCCACTCAAAATATGGTCCTGGGTCCTTTTTGCGACCTTCAGCAATTTCACTATGTCCAACTATATTTTTTACTGGATACTCTCTTTTCAACAAACCAATTATGTCATTCAAAATAGCATATTGCTGATCTGTAAAACTTTCTTTTACCGTGCCCTCTAGCTCTATACCTATTGAAAACTTATTACAATCTTCTCTGCCATCAAATGAGGATTGTCCTGCATGCCATGCACATTTATTAAAAGGCACAAATTGTATTAAAGATCCATCTCTGTTGATTAGAAGGTGTGATGATACTCTTAAGTCTCTTAAACTTTCAAAACTAGGATGTTTCTTGAAATCTAACTTATTCAAAAATAAGTCCTTTGGATAATTGTTGTCATATTCACCCTCTGGAAGGCTTATGCAATGTAATACTATAAGATCTATCTCCTCGTGCCTGTCTGAATTGTTTGATGATAATTCAACCTCAGCTCCAACGATAAGATTATTTTCAATCTTTAGGTTCATTGTATGATTTTAAACTTTAGAAGAAGACAATACGACTATGAATTAATCTGCCAGTTCTTTTGGTAGTTTAAAAGTCATGCTTTCATTATTTTCAGATAAATTTCTAACTGTCTCATAACCAAGTGGATATAGAAATGAAATTACTTCTTGCACAATTTCTTCGGGTGCTGAGGCACCTGCCGTTATGCCTACAGAGCTGGCATATTTTAATTCTTCAATATCAATATCAGACTTGTCATCTATTAGAAATGATTTAGTACCACATTTTTCAGCCAACTCTTTGAGCCTATTAGAATTTGAGCTAGTTTTTGACCCTATAACCAAGACAATTTCACACTCTAAAGATAGTTGTTTAACAGCGTCTTGCCTATTTTGTGTAGCGTAACAGATATCGTCAGCACTTGGACCTATTATTTGAGGGTATTTGATTTTTAAAGCTTCTATGAGTCCTTTTGTTTCATCAACTGATAGGGTTGTTTGTGTAACATAGGCTATTTCTAAAGAATTGATCTCCAATTTATCAATATCCTTGTAATCTTCAATTAAGTAAATTGAAGTGTCTGAATCAGCTGGATGACGACCTAATGTCCCTATTACCTCCGGATGTCCTTTATGCCCTATAAGTATAATATCTCTTCCTTTTCTTGCATGTCTTTGAACTTCAAGATGAACTTTTGTAACTAGTGGGCATGTGGCATCAAAATACATGAATTTTCTATTTTTTGCTTCATCTTCTACTGCCCTACTAACACCATGAGCGCTAAATATTGCTACTGCATTATCGGGTATCTCATCGATATCTTTTACAAATTTAACGCCTTTTCTCTCAAGGTCCTCAACGACTTTTTTATTATGCACAACATGATGTCTGACAAAGACTGGCTCATTGAACTTTTCTAAGGATTTTTCAACAATATCAATTGCTCTGTCTACACCAGCACAAAAACCTCTTGGGTTTGCTAATACTATTTCTTTAGACACTTCTTCCATCTCGTAACCAGACTAAAACTATAATTATGGCTCCCAATGTTATAAAAAAGTCAGCAAGATTAAAAACAAACAATGAATTAGTGCCAATTCTTAAATGTAGATAATCAGTTACAGACCCTAAAAAAAGCCTCTCTAGAAAATTACCAAAACCTCCTGATAGAACAAGGGTTAAACCAATTTTTTGCATTTTATCTTCTGTTGTGTAGAAGGTGTATACCAAGAACATAAGAGCAATGAATATAGTTAATGTGAGAAAAATTTGCGTAAAGGTTCCTGATGAACTGAATAAACTTAAGGCAATACCAGTATTCTTTGTAAGATAAAAATCAAGAAAAAAAGGAATTAATGTAATTGAATCGATATTTGAAGTATTCAATACATACTTAACAATAAGATCAGTAATCAATAGGATTAAAAATGAAACTAAATACTTCAATTAAAAGAAACCCCTAATTTCCCCTTCACCAAACATATTGGTTTCGCATCTAGTGCATATTTTGTCTTCATTAAGATCTTCACATCTATGCCAGCATCTAGAACATTTCTCATACCCTGACTTTTTCACAACTATAACTTCTTCATCCCCAGATTTCAGCACACAACTAGAACTTATAAAAAATTTATGCAGTTCATTTTGCATCGGCTCCACAAGGGCAAAATGTTCTTTTTTTAGAGCTATTTCTAGCTCGCAATCTAACGCATTTTTGATATTTCCTTTTTGCCTTTCAGTTTCAATTGCCTGATATACTCTCGATCTAAGGCTATCTAAGAATTCAAATTTTTCAACATCCTCGGAACTTGCTGCCAAATCATCGTTTTGGAACTCTGCATAGAAAATATCATCGCCTTTTCCTGGGTTGAGGCTTTCTTGAAACTCATATGCAGTGAATGGCAAGATTGGAGATATACTTTTAATTAAAATATTTAGTATATGGTTTACCGCATATTGTGCAGATCTTCTTCCCAAAGAATCGCTTTTCATTGTGTATAAACGGTCTTTTATCACGTCGAGATACATACCGCCTAGGTCATTTACACAAAAATTGAGTATTTTTGATATCACAAGATGAAAATTATAGTTATTGAAATTTTCTCTTATATCTTCTTGTAATTTATGTGCCTTTGACAATATAACTCTGTCTAAAAATAACAAATCATCTTTCTTAAACTCGCCATCATAGTCATATAAATTGGAAACCATGAATCTCATAGTGTTTCTAATTCGTCTAAACCCATCTATTGATCTATCAAAGATATCTTTTGAAAAGGCCATCTCACCTCTAAAATCTGTTGAGGCAATCCAGTATCTTAAAATATCTGCTCCAGAATCTTTGATAACTTCTTGAGGAGTTACAACATTTCCTACTGATTTGGACATTTTTCTGCCGCTTTCATCAACTACAAAACCATGAGTTAGAACAGCTTTATAAGGAGCTGTTCCCTTCATTGCTATGGAAGTTAAAAGAGAAGACTGAAACCAGCCTCTGTGCTGATCACTCCCTTCTAAATAAAGATCTGATTGTGTATTTGAACCAAATATTTCATCTACGACACAATAATGTGTAATCCCAGAATCAAACCAAACATCAAAGATATCTTTAGATTTTTCATAACCTTCTTCGTCAACACTTAAATCTAAGTTTGTCCATGAGTCAATGCCGTCTTTTTTAATGGCCTCTGATGCTTTATTGAAAATTGAAGCTTGATCTGCATGGGGCTCTCCCGTTTCACCGTCATAAAAAAGTGTGATTGGTATACCCCAATCTCTTTGTCTAGAGATGCACCAATCTGGTCTATCTTTTAACATAATCTGCATTCTTTCCTTGCCCCAATCTGGAATAAATTCAACATCTTCAATTGCACGATTTGCTCCTTCCAATAACCCAGATTTGGACATTGAAATGAACCATTGAGGAGTAGCCATTGAAACTAAAGGTGTCTTATGTCTCCAACAGTGTGGGTAGCTGTGTTGATATTGCTCATTATTTAAAAGTGCATCAGCTTTAGCTAATTCTTCTAAAACCAATGGCTCAACTTTTCTTACATGTGTTCCTGAAAAAAGACCAACATCCTCCTTAAAACAACCATTGTTTGAAATTGGGTTTTTAATCTCAATTTTTTCATTCATACATACATTAAAATCATCAACACCATGAGCAGGTGCTGTATGCACAAAACCAGTACCGGTTTCTGTTGTTACATGGTCCCCAAATAATATAGGAGTCTCTCTTTCATAAAGTGGGTGAAGCACTATATAGTTTTCCAGTTCAGATCCTTTATAGACTTTATCTAATTGTTTTAAATTAAGTTCTTGCCATCTTTCTAAACATTCATCAATCAGCTCTGAAGCTACGAGGAAATATTCATTACTTGATTCTAAAACTTTGTACTCTATATCTGGGTTACAGCATACAGCCTGATTTCCAGGGATTGTCCAAGGAGTTGTGGTCCAAATAACAACACTAATATCTTTAGTGGTATCTAGGCCCAAGGATTCGGCAAATTTATGCTTACTTTCAGCATTTAAATTGAACTTTACATCAATTGATATTGAGTTTTTGTCCATATATTCTACTTCTGCCTCTGCTAGAGAAGATGAACATTCAGGACACCAATGCACAGGTTTAAAACCTTTTTCTACATGGCCATTATGGAAAATTCTTGCAAAACCATTGATTGCTTCGCCTTCAAACGACTTATCTAAGCTGGCATACCTGTTTTTCCAATCCCCAAAGACACCAAGTCGTTTAAAATCATCTTTTTGAAGAGTAATTTGATCCTTGGCATAATCTCGGCAAAGATCTCTAAATTCAGATTGTGTTATTTCTCTTCTTTTCTTACCTATTTTCTTTTCAACTTGATGTTCTATAGGTAGACCATGACAGTCCCAACCAGGTACATAAGGAGCATCAAAACCTTCAAGTGTTTTTGATCTTACAATTATATCTTTTAGCACTTTATTTACAGCATGACCTAAATGGATATTGCCATTTGCATATGGTGGCCCATCATGAAGTATAAATTTTTCCTTACCTTTTCTTTTTTTTCTGATATTTTTATAGACCTTTCTCTTTGACCATTCTTCAAGCATTTCTGGCTCTCTAACACTGAGGTTAGCCTTCATAGGAATGCTTGTATTAGGTAAGTTTAACTTTTGGTCTTTTTTATTATTCATAACTCTTTATGAGCTCACTTGCATTTTTCTTATCGTCATTAATTTGAATCTTTAGCTCTTCTACCGAATTAAATTTAATTTGATCTCTAATTTTACATAAAAATTCAATGCTCAAAGCTTCATCGTAGATATTTTCTTCAAAATCTAAGATATGTGCTTCTAGAGATTGTCTATAATCATCAAATGTAGGTTTGGGGCCAAAATTTACTATGCAAAAGAAACTTTTATTCTTTATATTTATTCGCCCTAAGAATACACCATTAAAGCAGAATTCTACATTATCAATATCTATGTTAGCTGTTGGAGTTGATAGTCTTCTACCTAAGCTTTTTCCTTTGATAACATTGCCTGAAATGGCATATGGCCTTCCTAAGAATTTTGAAGCTTCCATAAAGTCACTATTGGCAAGAAGTTCTCTTACTAATGTGCTGCTAACTTTACAGTCGTCTTTTTTATAATCATCCAAAATATTTAATTCAATATCATTGGAATTACACAACTCATTTAAAAGCCTAATATCTCCTGAACGATCTTTACCAAATTTAAAATCCTTACCAATAATCAAAAATTTTATATTTTCTTTTAGTATGCTATTTATAAAAAATTCTTTTGGGGTTTGATTCCTAAAACTCTCATTAAATTCGATAGACTGCACGTCATCAATTTCTAAATTATTCAGAAATTTATTTTTATCAAACTCAGACATGATGCGTTTTTTCTTCCATTGAAAAAATTCAAATGGGTATGGGTTGAAGGTTATAACCTTTGTTTTTAAATTATTTTTTTTTGCTGCCTGTTTAATCTTGCCGATAAGTTCCTGATGACCTAAATGTACTCCATCAAAATTACCTATGGTTGCAGCAAAATTACTATTCATGAAACTTTATTTGAATTTATCCTAAATATAAAAATTATAGCCAACAACCACACGGATATTGCTGCAAATGTTGTTGCCAAAGCCAAACCAACATGACCCCAATCATATGTGAAAATGAATAAATAATTAAGCACCAAATTTATAAGAAGTGACGTGCAACCAAGAATAAGAACAAATCTTGTCTTTGAAGCAGCGAAAAATACACTAGTAAAAAATTTAGAGCTTAATATAAACGGCAAAGCATAAGAATAAGCTACAAGACTTAATGAAGTCATTTCTACATCGTAATTTGTAAACTCTCCTCTAAAAAATAGTAACTGAATCACTTGATATGAAAGCATTATATAAAATAACCCTGCAAGTAAGCCCAAAATAAAAGTTGAAAGAAATCCTTTAAGAAAAACTTTATTAAATTCTTTTTTATTTTGATTTATGAATTGTTCAGTAAGATCTGGAAGCGCGACTAATGCAATAGCAACTCCAAATAACCCTAAAGGAAACTGAATTAACCTATCAGATAAATATAACCATGTTGGGCTTCCAGAAACTAGAAAAGAAGCAAATACAGTATCAATAAGAACATTCAACTGGTAAATACCAGCAGCTAATATGGCTGGAAAAAACCTTGAGAAAAAGGAATTTAAAGTTTTACCATTAAAACTTTTTGTAAATTTGGGGAAATAACCAAGCCTACTTGTAACAAATAAATTTAAACCTAACTGTAAAAAACCCGCTGTTAAGACAGACAAACCAATAACAGTAAGTGTCAGACTCTCAGCAAAGCAAGCAAAACCGATTAAAGTTAGATTAAATAATATTGGTGTAGCTGCCACTATTTGAAATTTCTTCCTTGAATTTTGAATAGCTCCCAAAAATGCAACAAGAGAAATAAGCAATATATAAGGAAAAACATAAGTCAGAAACTCTGATGCAGCTACAAATTTTTCTTGATTCGAAATAAAACCAGGCGCAAATATACTCACAAAGATATTTGGAAATAGGAGGACAAATAAAACAAAGGCTAAAAGAGTAGTAAAGAGAATTGTAAAAATTTGGTTTAGAAAGTGGTGAAGATTTTCCTTAGTTTCAATAATGCTTGGTGTAAGAGACTGCGCCAAAGCCCCCTCTCCAAAAAAACTTCTAAAGACATTGGGGATCTTAAAAATGACAACGAAGATGTCATGAATAACACTTGCTCCTAATGTGGCTGAAAAAAGTAAATCTCTTATGTAACCAAAAACTCTCGATATAAATGTTAAAGATGTGAATCCAAATGAAGATTTCCAGAAATTTGAGATGTTCAATTAATTATTCTCTGATTCGAAGTCCATTGATATTGAATTAACACAATACCTAAGACCAGTTTTATCTACTGGGCCATCCTCAAAAACATGGCCTAAATGAGCATCACAGTTTGAGCATAATATTTCAGTTCTAGGTCTTCCCATAATTGAATTATCCTCTTTATATGTGATAGCTTTTTCATCAACAGCTTCAAAAAAGCTTGGCCAACCACAACCAGCATCAAATTTAGTATCGGATTTGAATAAGGGTTGATTACAATTCTTACATTTATAGGTACCATGCTCGAAGAATGCATTAAATTTTCCGGTGAAAGGTCTTTCTGTACCTTTATCTCTTAGGACAATAAGCTCTTCTTCTGTGAGTGCATTATTTATTTTTTTCATTTTCTAAATTGTACTCTTTTTAGCTACTATCAACTGTAAATCCAAGCATCTTAAGGCCATTACAATCCGATATGTCATGACATCCTCTAATGATTACTTGAGAGTAGCCAATTCTTTTATTGTAATTATCTCTTATCTTTTTGAAATCATAGTGCTTAAAATCGTCTAATTTAGGGTTATAAGTATCAAGCATTAAAGAAATAGGCAGACCAAATTCTTTCATATCCTTATCAAAAGTATTTTTATCAAAATTAATAATTTTATTATCAAGAATCATGTTTCTTTCATTTATTGTTAATCCTAGAAAATTCATAACATTTTCATATGCCATTTTTGTCATTTGATATCTAGCAAATTGTGAATGGCCAGCAATATGAGGTGTAGCAAATAAGTTTTTGTTTAAAAAATCCTCATTCACTTTTGGCTCATTCTCAAAAACATCAGAAATAAGTCGAATGTAATGACGATCATCATCTAGTTCTAAGAAATCTTTTTCAGATACTACTCCTCCCCTAGATGTATTAAGAATTGTGGCTCCATCTACACAGTATTCAAATTTCGAAGAGCAAAAAAGACCTTCTGTAAAATATTCTGATTCTGAAGGCGTTGTAAAAGGAACATGCAAAGAGATAAATTCATATCCTTCAATAGTGTCATTGCTATTAGTACTTGGCTTAAAAGGATCATAGGAGCTGACATTAAAATTAAAGTATTTAAGAGCCTCAAATACGCCTTTACCAATATTTCCACAACCAATTATTAATGTAGACGAGGATTTATCAATTTTTTTTTCTTTCAACAATAGTGCTGCCACAGAAAAAACGTACTCCCTCACTGCAACAGCATTAGCCCCTGTTGAAAAGGCATATGGAATATTCATTTTATCTAAAGCTTTTTTATCAACATGATCCTCACCTGTTGATGCAGAACAAAGAAATTTAACAGCATTGGAAATTTTCTTACCATGTGTTTTATAGGTTGATCTAGTAATAACAATAGAAGCCTCTGCCACTTTACTGATATCAAAATCTTGATCTGTGAAATATTCAATATCATCAAGATAGTCTTGAAAGAAATGTTCTATATAGGGAATATTTTTATCGATAAGAATTTTCATTTTTTAGGCCAAAAGATTGTTTTGATCCAGCCAAAGAAAGTGTTTGTCTCCAAGGTCTTCTTTTCAATAGTAAGAAGGTCATCCAAATATGTTGATGATTCACTGAAAAGTGACTTTCTGGTAGTGAAATTTTCCTGATCAAGTTTTTTTACTTCTTTAGCTGGATTACCTGCAAAGACAACGTTTTCTGGAACCTCGCCACTTACGACTGAGCCAGCTCCAATAATGCTGTTTTTTCCAATCTTAGAGCCTTTAAGAATTATAGATTTTTCTCCTATCCAAACATTATCTTCAATAATTACTTCTTTTGGAGTTGCAACATAATCGGTACGATCATAAATTCCATGCCAATCTGAGTCAGTTATAGTGACGTCTGAAGCAATCATAGTTGATTCTCCTATAGTAATTTTTTTTGCACTTCTTATGCTTGTTCCTGGAGATATTAAAATATATGCACCTAGCTCAATTTCTCCATTAATCTTATCTGTTTCCCAAGTTGAGAGATCTATTCTTTTATCTGGTGCTGTTATTAAAGTTGCATAATCTCCAATAGAGATATTGTTTCCAAAAATTTTTAAATGCTGAGGATTTAAGATCATCACATGTTTACCAAAATTTTTAAATCTTGGTTTAAGAAAATGATGTATGTAGAACGAGCTTATTGAATTAAAAAAATGTTTAAGCCAAAACGGTCTTTTTTCTATGTTAATGGTCAAGCTCCAAGTCTAATTATAAGCTAGAATAACTCCCTAGATGTTCAAATTCAATTCAGTAAATTTTTCTAAAGAATCAAAGTTTTTTAAAAAAATAGGTCTTCCAATTCTTGGTAGTCAGTTAGTTATGTATGCAATGACAACTACAGACTACATTATGGCTGGTCTTTACTCATCCAATGATCTTGCCGGTGTTGGTTTAGGCGCATCAATATTCAGCCCACTTTATTTTTTAACAGCAGGGGTAATGTTTGGTATTGCTCCAATTATTGCTCAGCATTATGGGGCTAAAGAATTTGATCTTATAAAACTTAAAACAAGAAAATTTTTATGGGTAAGTTTGTTAATTGGTATTCTTTTTAGTTTTCTTCTTTTCAATGCTGGCATAATTATTAATCTGCTTGGTACAGAAGAGGATATAAGTATTGTAAGTCTTGGGTACCTTAAAGCTGTGGCATTTGGAGCGATACCAATAACACTATATCAAGGCCTAAGAAACTACAGCGAAGGCATTACTCAAACAAAAATAGTTTTTATTATTGGTGCTTTAGGATTTATTTTAAATATTCCTTTGAATTATATTTTTATCTTTCATTTTGGTTTTGGTGGCATTGGTTGTGGCATCGCAACATCAATTATTAGTGTCTTGGGCTTGGCAACTATTTGGTTAGCTACTTTGTTTTTAAAACAATATAAACAAACAAATATATACGGAAAATTTGTTTTACCTGACATAAAGAGCGCTTTTGAATTAGTAAAAATAGGGGGACCAATAAGCTTCGGAATTTTTGTTGAACTAAGCATGTTTAGTGGTGCGGCGTTAGTTATCTCCTTATTTGGTGCTGTGTCGTTAGCTGCACATACCATTGCAATAAATATTGTTGGTTTATTATTTATGCTTCCACTATCTCTCGGTTTAGCATCTGCTATCAGGGTTGGAAATCTTATTGGTGAAAAAAATTATACAAAAGCAAACTATGCAGCAAATTTTAGTTTGAGATTATCAGTTTTTGCAGCGTTATTTAATTTCATCTTAATAATTCTGGGAGGTGAGTTTTTAATAAACTTGTACACATCAGACTTGCCAGTGATTTCAAAAGCTATAGGCCTTTTAATGCTAGCAGCTATCTTTCAAGTTCCTGATGCAATAGGATTTTCTGCTATTGGTTCACTACGAGGCCATAAAGACACCTTCGCAACGATGGTGAATTTAATAATTTCATACTGGTTCTTTGCTTTACCTATTGGCATATATTTGGCATTCAGTAATTATGTTGGCATACCCAATGAAGCTGAAGGCATTTGGATAGGTATGATTATCGGAATAAGTATAAGTGCAGTTTTAAATACTCTTAGATTAAAACATAAAAAGAACTTACTTAAGAATCTCTACTAGTTTTGAGCCAATAAGATTTAGATCAGTAACAACAGATACTCCAGCACCCTCTAAAGCTTTAAATTTATCTTGTGCTGTTCCTTTACCACCTGAAATTATTGCGCCTGCATGACCCATTCTTTTTCCCTTTGGAGCAGTCACGCCTGCTATGTAAGAAACAACTGGTTTAGTTATATTATCTTTTATATATTCTGCTGCCTCTTCTTCAGCAGTGCCACCAATCTCTCCTACCATCACGATGGATTCTGTTTGACTATCCTCTTGGAACATTTGCAAACAATCAATAAAAGATGTTCCATTTATTGGGTCTCCGCCTATTCCAACACATGTACTTTGTCCTAAACCTACTTCAGAGGTTTGGTTTACAGCTTCATACGTTAACGTACCCGATCTAGATACAATACCAACTGAACCTTTCTTATGAATTGAAGCAGGCATTATTCCAAGTTTTGCTTCTCCTGGTGTTATTACACCTGGACAGTTTGGACCAATAAGCCTTGATTCTGAATTATTAAGGACATCAATTACATCAATCATGTCTAAAACAGGCACACCCTCAGTTATGCAAATTATTAACTCAATGCCGTTTTCTGCTGCTTCAGTAATAGCTGCTTTGGAGAATCTTGCAGGGACAAAGATTACAGAAGTATTTGCACCAGTCTTATCGATAGCTTCTTTGACATTATCAAAAACTGGTAAATCTAGGTGTTGTTGGCCACCTTTTCCTGGTGTTACCCCACCAACAATATTTGTTCCATACGCTATGCACTGTTCAGCATGCATTGTGGCTTGTGAACCAGTGAAACCTTGAAAGATTGCTTTGGTACTGCTGTCTATTAAAATACTCATTTAACGAGCTCCACTATTTTTTGTGAAGCTTTCATTAGAGAGTCCTCTCCAATTACATTTAAACCAGAATTATTTAGAAGAAGTTTTCCTTCATCACTCATGTTGCCTTGAAGTCTAACAACAATGGGAACGCTAACATCAATGTCAGTAATTGCCCCAATAATTCCCTCAGCTATCAAATCACACCTGACTATCCCACCAAATATGTTTACTAAGATACCTTTAACGTTCTCATCTGAAAGAATTAATTTAAATGCCTCACCCACTCGTTCTTTTGTAGCAGTTCCGCCCACATCTAAAAAATTTGCAGGCTCTCCATCATATAATTTTATTGTATCCATTGTTCCCATTGCCAAACCTGCGCCATTCACCATGCATCCTATGTTGCCATCCAGAGATACATAGCTTAAATCATGTTGTTTAGCTTGATATTCTCTTTGATCTTCTTGAGAAGGATCTCTTTGTCCTGAGATTTCATCTTGTCTATATAAAGCATTCTCATCAACATTTATTTTTGCATCTAAACAATGAAGTTCACCTCCAGATGTAATGACTAATGGATTAATTTCTAAAAGACTTAAATCTTTTTCCACAAAAAGCTTATAGGTATTTCTAACAATTTTTTTAAATTGCTCTGCTTGGTTTAAATTAAAATCTAATTTGGAGCTCAATTCGTTGATATTTTCTTCAGAAACTTGAGCATTATTTTTAAATTTAAGTTTTAGAATTTTTTCTGGGTTTGTTTCTGCTACTTCCTCAATATTCATGCCACCAGCTTTGGAAACTATCATTGAAATACATTTATCAGCTCTGTCTACAATTAAACTCATATATAACTCAGAGTCGATATCAGTTAATTCATCAATTGAGATAATATTTACTGGAAGTCCAACTTCATCTGTTTGATTGGTAATAATATTTTTACCTAGCCATGAATTCACAAAATTTTTAATTTCTTCTTTATTTTTACAAAGCTTTACTCCACCCACTTTTCCACGACCACCTGTATGAGCTTGAACTTTTGCGACACATCCATTTGAAAAATCTATTGAAGTAATTGCACTATCAATATCAGATAATTTTTTTATCAGACCACGTTTAGATACTGGTAGATCATAAGATTCAAATAATTCTTTTGCTTGGAATTCATGTAGGTTCATTAGTTACCTATATGAATTGCTTGTTTATTTACTGCAAGTGCTGCTTCATGTAGAGCTTCAGATACAGTTGGATGACTAAACATTGTTAAACCAAAGTCTTCTGAGCTTGCTGAAAACTCCATTCCTATAAGGCCTTGTTGAAGTATTTCTGAAGCTGAATTTCCAAAAATTTGCACACCTAGGACTTCATCTGTCTCTTTATCAGCCAACATTTTTACAAACCCAACAGAATCACCTGATGCTAGGGCTCTGCCGCTTGCGGAAAATGGAAAACTACCTTTCTTATAGTCAATATTTTCTGCCTTTAAATCTTTTTCCGTTTTACCAACCCATGCAATTTCAGGGTGTGTATAAATCACACTTGGTACTAGATCATAGTTAACTTCCATTCTTTTACCTGCAATCCTTTCCGCAACCATGACACCCTCTTCCATAGCTTTATGTGCAAGCATAGGGCCTCTAACAATATCACCAACGGCATAAACATTTTCAATAGATGTTTGACAGAAATCATTTACAGGAACAAAACCCTTCTCATCAAGTGATAAGTTAACACTTTCACTTAACAGGTTTTCAGTGAAAGGTCTCCTACCCACTGCAACAATAACTTTCTCATAATCAGCATTACTAACTTTGCCCTCTATTTCAATCTCAAGAGAAACTCCTTTTTTTGTCTTTTTTGAACCTTTTACAAAAGTTCCTAAGTGAATATTCAAATTCTGTTTTCTAAACTCTCTATCTATTAACCTTGATACATCATCATCCAACATTGGTAGAAGTGATTTTTCAGCTTCATATATGTCTACGTGTGCGCCAAGTCTTGACCAAACACTACCGAGCTCTAACCCGATAACACCTGCTCCAATAATTGCTAATTTTTTTGGTGTTTTATTAAATTCTAAGGCTCCTGAGCTCCCAACCACTGTTGTACCATTCCAAGGTACAGATGGAATATTTATTGGTCTTGAACCTGTAGCAAGAATTATATTTTTTGCTTTTAGAATTTGTTTTTTCCCTTTTAATTTTGTCACTTCCACTTCGTTTGCTGATATTAATTTTCCTTTACCATGAATCGACTCTACTTTGTTATGTTTAAAAAGATGGGCAACTCCACCAGTTAGTTTGGTAACTATCTCATCTTTTCTTTGCATCATTTTATTTAAATCATAAGAAGGTTTTGTAACCTTGATGCCATGTTCGTCGAAGCTTTCAGATATCTGTTGAAATTTATAAGATGAATCTAGAAGTGATTTTGATGGAATACAACCTACATTTAGACAAGTGCCACCGAGTTTAACTTTTCCTGAACTATCTTCATCAAACTCAACACACGCAGTTTTTAAGCCAAGCTGAGATGCTTTAATAGCTGCAACATAGCCTCCAGGGCCTCCGCCTATAACAACTACATCGTATTCCATTTAAACTCCAAGTATCATTGATTCAGGTGATTCTAAAATCTCTTTTATTTTTACAAGGAATGATACTGCATCTTTTCCGTCAAGCAACCTGTGATCATAAGTTAATGCTAAATACATCACCGGTCTAATCTCAATATTGCCATTGACTACCATTGGTCTGTCTTGAATTTTGTGCATCCCAAGAATAGCTGACTGAGGCGGATTAAGTATTGGGGTAGACAAAAGCGAACCAAATACACCACCATTTGATATAGTGAATGTCCCGCCAGTTATATCTTCAATACCCAATTTTCCATCTCTGGCTTTAATAGAATAATCTCTTATTGCCAGTTCTATCTCAGCAATTGTAAGGTTCTGAACATCTCTTACTACCGGCACAACTAAACCACGATCAGTAGATACTGCTACTCCAATATCTTGAAAACCATGATAAACAATATCATCTCCATCAATAGAAGCGTTAACAATAGGCATCTCTTGTAATGCAATACTAGATGCTTTTAGAAACATACCCATAAACCCTAGCTTTACACCAAACTTTTCCTCAAATGTTTCTTTGTACTTTGCTCTCAATTCTTTCACCTCGAATAAATCTACTTCATTGAAGGTTGTAAGTGATGCTGTTTGAGACTGTGATTCGAGCAATCTTTTTGCAACTACAGATCTTAAGCGCGTCATTGGAACTCTTTTAGATGATGATGTTGATTCTGTTACAACATTACTGTTAATAGTATCAGTTGATTCAGCTTTAGATTCAGCATTCAATATATCTTGTTTTGTTATGACACCTTTTTTAGTGGATGTATGAATATCTTCAACTGCAACATCTTTCTCATTCAAAAGTTTTTTTGCTGCTGGGCCCATCCTAAAACCTTTAAGATTTTTTTTATTTTCTGAGCTTATTTTCTTTATTTCAGTAGCAGGTTTTTTTACTTGTTCATCTATTGGAGCCGGTGTTGGTGATGGGCTTGGTACTTCCTCTATCTTGGGCTCTTCCTTAACCTCCACTTCTTCAACTACTTCACTTGGCTTCGTACCTTTTACATCATCATAAGTACCAATGATTTCAGAACTCTTAATGGTTGCACCTTCATCAATAATTATTTTTCCCATCACTCCGTCTGACGGGGCAGTAACTTCAATAACTACTTTATCTGTTTCAATCTCAGCCAAAACTTCATCTTGTTTAATTTCTTGGCCTTCTTTTTTCAACCAAGTAGATAATGTGCCCTCGAAGATTGACTCAGGAAATTGAGGTGATTTGATGTCGATTGCCATGATGATTATTTTATAACTCTATAGCCTTACTAACTATCTCTTTTTGACGTTTCTGGTGATATTTTTGATATCCTCCTGCTGGAGCTGATGAAGGATGCCTAGCAATAACATTTAATTTGTATCCTTTTTTAGTTTCATTAAGAACTTTTTCTAGTCTGTGTCTTATCATTAGCCATGCGCCCATATTTTCTGGTTCCTCTTGCACCCACAAGAAATCTTTACACTTTATTTCTTTGGTATAACTCAAAAGCTCACTCTCAGGAAAAGGGTACAACTGCTCAATTCGAACCAGCTCAACATTTTTTGCATTTGTCTCTTCTATTTCTGCAAGAAGATCAAAATAAATTTTTCCAGAGCAGAAAACTACTCTCTTTGTAGCACCTGAACATTCATCTCGAATAATGTTTTTGAAAGTCCCACCAGATAAATCAGAAAGATTTGAAACAGCCTTTGGATTTCTAAGTAAGCTTTTAGGTGTAAGAACAATTAGTGGTTTTCTTAATGGTTTAATTGCTTGTTTCCTTAGCAAATGGAATATTTGAGAAGGAAGAGTTGGAACACAAACCTGAATATTATCGTAAGCGCAAAGTTGTAAAAATCTTTCTAATCTACAGCTGCTATGCTCGGGCCCTTGGCCTTCATACCCATGAGGCAGAAACATTGTTAAACCAGATAATCGATTCCATTTTGTTTCAGCACTAACAATGAATTGATCTATTACTACCTGAGCAACATTTACAAAGTCTCCAAATTGAGCCTCCCAAATTACCAAACCTTCCGGCCATGTTGAAGCATAACCATACTCAAAACCTAGAACTGCCTCTTCCGACAACAATGAATCATAAATCTCAAATTTTTTATTTCCTTTATTAAGATCTGACAAAGGTATATAACCTACTCCTGTCTTCTGATCCTTAACCACTAGATGTCTGTGAGAGAAAGTTCCTCTTCTAGAATCTTGTCCTGTCATTCTTACTGGATAGCCTTCACTCAGTAAAGTTGCATAAGCTGCCATTTCAGCAAAACCCCAATTGATTGGGGTGTCTCCACTGAGCATTTTTCTTCTTTCATCATAAAGTTTAGCCACCTGCTTCTGAACCTCTATATCTTTATCAAAATTTAAGCCAACTTTCATAGATTGTTGTAGAAGATCATTTGATACTGCAGTTGGGTAAGATTTTCTTAAATCAGGTGCTAAATAAGGGGACCAATCAAAATGTAGACTAGTATCTGGAGTGGCTGACAACGATTCAGCTACTGTTTCTCCTTTTTCCATATTAGCTCTATATTCTTTTTTAAATTTATCAAATTGCTCTGGATCTATTGATTTACTTTTATCTAACTTATTGAAGTACAACTCCGTTACAGTGTTCTTTGTTTTGATTTCACCATACATCATAGGCTGAGTAGCAAATGGTTCATCAGTTTCGTTATGGCCTCTTCTTCTATAACAAACAAAATCAACAATTATGTCTCTGTGGAAAGTATCTCTAAATTCAACAGCAAGTTTTGCTGCCATTACGCATGCCTCTGGATCATCTCCATTAACGTGTAATATTGGAGCTTCAATCATTTTTGCCACATCAGTACAATATTCTGTTGACCTAGCATCTTCTTTCAGGCTTGTTGTAAAACCAATTTGATTATTTACAACGATATGCACAGTTCCTCCAGTACCATAAGCTCTAGTTTGAGAGAGTTGTAAAATTTCCATAACGATGCCTTGAGCAGAAAAAGAAGCATCTCCGTGCATAAGTATTGGAACCACTTTCTTATGCTCACTATCAAGTCTTCTATCTTGTCTCGCTCTGACTGATCCAAGAACTACTGGATTGACTATTTCTAAGTGAGATGGATTTGAACCTAATGCTAAGTGAACTTCACCGCCGCTTGTAAGAATATTTGATGAAAATCCTAAGTGATATTTCACATCACCAGTATGTTCCATGTCCTCTTCGATATCTTCCGCAAATTCAGTGAATAGTTCACTTGGTTTTTTCCCCATAACATTTATAAGAACATTCAATCTGCCTCTATGGGACATCCCCAAAACAAGCTCTTTTGCTCCTCTAGACCCAAAGTCTTCGATTAATGTATCAAGCAAAGGCACTAAGGATTCACCACCTTCTAAACCAAATCTTTTTGCGCCTGGATATTTAGATGCTAAAAATTTTTCTAAACCTTCAGAATCAACTAATCTTTTTAAAATATGTTGCTTTTCTGAGGTATTGAATTCATATGGAGTTTCCTTTCCTTCAATCCTTTCAAGAAACCAAGACCTTATTTTACTATTCATGATATGCATGAATTCATAACCTATGCTTGAGGTATAAGTGTTTTTTAAGGATTCTAAAATATCTTTTAACTTAAGTTTCTTAGAGTTTTGAAAATTTGAAATTGAAAGCTCATTATTCAAATCATTTTTTGATAACCCATGGAATTCAAGCTCTAAATCCGGAATTGTGATTTCTTCTCTTAAATGTAAGGGATCTATTTTTGCAACTTGATGTCCACGACGTCTATAAGCATTTATTAAGTTCTGAACATCCGATGATTTCGATGTTTTTGTTACAGGATCAGTAACGTTTGCAACTGGAGTAGATTTTAATTTTAGATTTCTGAAGCTCTCTATTACAGAATTATGACTTATTTCAGCTTTACCATTTTGAATAGAATCAAAATACTTTTTCCATTCCGGTTTTAAACTTGACGGATCTTTAATGTAATCTTCGTAAAGCTGCTCAAGATATTGTGAATTTCCCCCATATTTGAAACTTTCTTCAAACCTCTCCTCTATTGATTTTGCCACTATCCTATTTTTCTTAACTCCTTTTTAATTTCATTAATTGCCTTTGAAGGGTTTAAGCCTTTAGGACAAACTGAAGTACAATTCATTATCCCATGACACCTATATACACTAAAGGCATCATTAAGCTTTTTTAATCTATGTCTTTTTTGTTTATCTCTAGTATCTGCTATAAACCTGTAAGCTTGCAGTAAAGCTGCTGGACCAACAAATTTATCTGGATTCCACCAAAATGATGGGCAGCTTGTTGAGCAACATGCACATAAAACACATTCATATAGACCATCTAATTTATCTCTATCATCTGGACTCTGAAGCCTTTCATGACCTGTTGTAACTTCTTCTTCATTATCTAAGAAAGGTTTAACTTTCTCGTACTGTTCATAAAAAGGCTTCATATCAACAATAAGGTCTTTAATTACAGGCAGACCAGGCAATGGTCGGACTTCGAGTTTGTCTCTTGTAATAACATCTGCAACTGGAGTAATACAAGCTAGACCATTTTTTCCATTCATATTTACCCCATCAGAACCACAAACCCCTTGAGCACATGATCTTCTGAACGTTACAGTAGAATCTTTCTCCTGGGCTTGTCTTATTGCATCAATCACCATCATATTCCCAGTAAGTGGGTATTCAACTTCATAGTCTGCCATGTAAGGTCTTTTATCTTTTTCAGGATCAAATCTATATAGACTTAGGTGTAATTTTTTTGGCATCAATATACCCTAGCCTTTGGCTTGAATGCATCCAGAGTTTTAGGCGACAAATTCACATCTCTTTTTGAAACACGGTTTTCATCTTTGAAGAAAAGAGAATGACACAACCAATTTTCGTCGTCTCTGTCAGGAAAATCCTCTCTTGCATGAGCTCCCCTGCTTTCTTTTCTGTCTATTGCTGAATAAGCTGTTGCATTTGCTATTTCAAGAAGATTGAAATATTCCAATATTTCTACTCTTTCTGAATTGAATTGATTAGATTTGTCTATTAGATGAATATTTTTTGTTCTTTCTGTTACATCTTTAAGCTTAGCAATACCTTCTTTCATTAGTTGCTCATTCCTATAAACACCAAAATGGTTTTGCATTATATTTTGCATCTCACTTCTAAGTGAATAAACGCTTTCACCTTCTTTGCTAGATTGAATTTTAGTCATCAACATAAGAGATTCTTCAATATTTGTTTTTGAGATATCCTTTGAATCTGATTCTGCTGATTCTTTGTTAATATGGCGACCAGCTGCTCTACCAAAAACAACTAAATCCAATAAAGAATTACCACCAAGCCTATTTGCTCCATGGACTGAAACATTAGCTGCTTCTCCAATTGAATATAAACCCTCTACAACTTCGTCTTTACCATCCTTGGTTGTTAGAACTTGACCGTTAACATTAGTAGGAATCCCCCCCATCATATAGTGACATGTTGGAACAACTGGAATTGGAGCTTTAATTGGATCAACGTCTGCAAAAGTCATAGATATTTCTCTAATTTCTGGCAGTTTTTTCATTATTGCATCAGCACCTAGATGATCTATTTTGAGTAAAACATGGTCTTTATGCTCACCACAGCCTCTACCAGCTAATATTTCCTGAACAATGCAACGAGAAACAACATCCCTAGAAGCTAAATCTTTTGCTTTTGGAGCATAATTAGGCATAAAACGTTCACCTTCTGAATTTATAAGATATCCACCTTCACCCCTGCAGCCTTCTGTCATAAGGGACCCATTTCCATATAAACCAGTTGGATGAAATTGCCACATCTCCATATCTTGTAATGGATAACCTTGTCTAAGAACCATTCCTAATCCATCTCCAGTGCATATCAAGGAAGTTGTGTTTTGTTCGTATACTTGTCCAGCTCCACCTGTTGCTAATACAACAGAGTTGCATCTAATTATTGAAACTTCACCTGTCTCCATATCAAAACAACTAACTCCTTTTATTACGCCATCGTCATTTTTAATTAAATCGATAGCAAACCATTCGTTAAGAAAATTTGTTCCTGCTTTTAGGTTGGCTTGATAAAGTGTGTGAAGAAGAGCATGACCAGTTCTATCAGCTGCTGCACATGTTCTAGCTGCTTGGCCACCTTCACCAAATTCTTTTGATTGACCTCCAAAAGGTCTTTGGTAAATACGGCCATTTTCAAATCTAGAAAAAGGCAATCCCATATGTTCTAATTCAAAAATAGCATTAGGGCCTTCAGAACACATATATTCAATGGCATTTTGATCACCGATATAATCTGAACCTTTGACTGTATCAAACATATGCCATCTCCAATCATCATTTGGGTCAGCACTTGCTATTGCGCATGTTATTCCGCCTTGAGCTGCAACTGTATGTGATCGTGTAGGAAAAACTTTAGAAACTACAGCAACGTCCAAGCCTGATTTAGAAATTTCAAGTGATGCACGCAGTCCTGAGCCTCCGCCACCAACTATCACTACATCAAATTGTTTTTCTGATACAGTTATTCCACCAATTTCCATTATCAATTCTGCTTATATATAATTATAAACACCATCTATTTAAAGTTCCATTAAATAGTTAAATACCACCACATAAGCTAATACTAAAATTACTAATCCTATAAATGATCTATATGCATACTTCAAAACCTTAGCTAAGTATGTCATTCCTGGCATAAACATTCCTATTGTTCTCTCTGTAAAGTAATCATCTTCAATCGCTTTTAACCCTTGTAGTGCATGACTAACCATGACTACTAAAAAAGCACTAGTAAAAACTTTCATTACTGTTGTGTGGATATCAAAGTACCAAATACTGGCATCATATTGATATGGCTTTACAAAATAGCTTATTAAAATAAAGAGGACATAGCTCAATATAATTAATGCGCTTACTCGTTGAGCAATCCAAAAGAAAGTACCCATTTACCAGACCTCCATTATTAAAAGTACTGAGACAATAAAAGTTAATATAAATGCAACTAAAGCTGAAAATTTTGCCTCGTGAAATTCATGCCCATAATTTGTAAAATCCGTAATCAAATGTCGAAGCCCAGCAAAAATGTGATACGTAATAGCAAATATTGATACTGAAATTAATATCTGAACTTCAAAATTAAATTTCTCTTGGTGCCAATTCATGTTCTCATCAACTAAATAGTCTGTTAAAAAGAAAAGTACAAAAGTTGGTATTGCAATAAAAAAGTTTACTATCCCAGACAATCTATGAGTAATTGAAGAAATAGCAGTAATAGGCAACTTTATTAAGAACAAGTTTATGAAAGTTGGGCGCCTAGTCATTTTCAGCAGTATTATAGAATATCTTAATGCAATTAAGCGTATAAAATTAAGATTTATAAGGATTTTTGGAAGTTATAAATTTGAGTTTTATGGTTATGCCAAGTAAATTTAATTTTTTTTGATAAAAATTTACCAGAAACCTCTTATAACTGCCTTCTATTTTTTCTAAAGAATTGCCATGTACCGTTATGACATGAGGGTTCTTCCCTCCTTGATGCACAAACCTTATTTTTGGCCTAAACTTCCCTTTGAATGGAATTGATTTTGCTTCCATTGCCTTCCTAAGAATATTGTTTAATTTATTAGTAGTAATATTCTTTTTTGCATTTTCTAAAACCCTATAGATATTATCAAAGAGGTGTTTTAACCCTTCTCTCTTTTTTGCTGAGATAAAACAACAAGGCAATCCAACAAACATAGGGTCTGTTTTTAAAATATTTTCAATCTCTGATTTTTCGTCTTTGTCTAATAGGTCTGTTTTATTTACTACAACAATTATTGCTCTTCCATTATCTCTAGCTTTTTCGATAAGTTTTCGATCTTGATCAAGAAGAAAGCTTGAAGCATCTAGCATCATTATCGCTAAATCAGCATTAAGGTTTGATTCAAGTGATTTAATTACAGAAAATTTTTCTTCTTTTGAAACAGTTTTATTTTTCCTTCGGATACCGGCTGTATCGATAAATAGATAATCTTTGCCTTTATAAGAAATTTTTGTATCAACTGAATCAATTGTTGTGCCTGGCACGTTTGAAACAATCATCTTTTCTTGATTAGTAATAGAATTAATTGTTGAAGATTTTCCGACATTTGGTTTTCCCATAACACAAATTTTTGGTAATTCTTCCTCTAAAATTTCTTCATCCTGATCAATTTTTGAGAATATTAGATTCTTTAGATCTGTAATATTTATATTATGTTCTGAACTAACCTCTATCTTCTCATTAAATCCAAATTCATCGAATATTGAAGTGCCTTCAACAGTCTTAACATCTATTTTATTGATAACTAAGATTACTTTCTTATTGCTCTTTCTGATTATGGAGGCTATTTCTTTATCATAAGGAGAGATACCAAATTTTTTATCTACAACAAATAAAATTATCTGAGATAATTCAATTGCTTCAAATGCCTTAGCAAGAATCATCTCCTCGAAATTATCTTCCTTTGAAGTGTAAAAACCTCCAGTATCAATAAGGTTTATAGTTTTGTTGTCTTTCTTTATAGTTGCCGTTTTGATATCTCTTGTTAAACCTTCTAGTTCAGATACCAAAGCTGATTTAGACTTAGCTAATTTATTAAAAATTGAAGATTTGCCGACGTTGGTTCTACCGACAAGTGAAACCGTAGTAATCATTTAATTCAGATCAAATCCAGAGATTGATCCATCTGTGTCTTGAGCTATTAATTTATCTGAATAAATAGCAATCTGTTTAATAGATTTTAATTCTGTTTTTGTAAGTCCAGTTATCATCCCATTTTCAGGGTTCACTTCATGAATAAAACCTTCAAAGTCACCAAAATATATCCTGTCATCGTATAAAATAAGGTCAGTTATATCACGGTTTTTGAATTTTTGACTTCTCCAGATTTCAGTTCCATTAACTGCATTAAATCCGAGAATCTCTTCATCTGTATTGATCGAAGCTATTATATTTTTATGTAAAACAATAGGTTTTAAGGTTGAATGGTCGACTGAGAAAACTTTTTCGCCACCTCTTATATTGAATCTTGTTAAAGAGCCATTGTAATTTGCAACAAATACATCTTCATTAATAGGTACTGCTTTTGAATCAGCATCCATTAATTTCTCTAGCTCTGTTGAGCCCTTTAATCTTGATATTGGCTTTTCCCATAACTGTATTCCATCCACCTCTCTAACTGCAGCAAGCCTACCATTTGAGAAGCTTGTAAAGATTAACCCCTCGAAAGCTACTGGAGAAGCTGTTCCTCTTATTGAAAGCAAAGGTGCTTGTGCTTTTTTTGACCATTGTGTCTCACCATTTTGAAGATTCAGTCCATAAAGAACATCAGAAGAAGTTTGAACATACACATTTGTAGAAGTAATTAGTATTTCTGATAGAACTACATCTTCTAATGCTTTAGTCCATTTTAAATCCCCAGACCCTGATTCATGAGCATAGATAACTCCGTCTGCATCAGTGTAAAGAAAAGTATTGTAACCGACAGAGACGCCAGAAATTATTCTGCTAGTTTCTAATTCATAGCTTTTTTGTACTTCGCCTGAATCATAATTAATAAGGCTCAGCTGATTATCATTCACAGAAAATACTGTTGTGCCATTGATATCAAAAAACATCTCTGATTCAATATTTTCACCAAAAAAATTAAAGTTAATTAATGGGGTTTCAGCTTTGTTTAGCCAAGATTCTGACATAAAGCTTTCATAGTTTAGGTCAAGCTTAACTGGACCATTTGGGTCTTCTTGGTTAAATCCTAAAGTCTGACATGATGCCAAAATAAAAATTGAAATTATTTTTAAAATCTGTTTCATGCTATTTAATAGGTCTCTTTAAATTAATTAGATTCTTTTGAGATACATCGATATCAAAGCTTACGGCTCGATCGTAATGAAAATTAGATTTGTCATTAAAGTTGAAATATTTGTAGAAATCTCCGGCAACGTCATGGAATCTAGAACTATCGAGCTCATTTTCGCTAATAAAATTATCTCCACTTTCATAATCGTCTAGTTCCATATATAGTCTCACAATATTTTCTGAGTACTGTTCAGTTAGAACCTCTTTTGTTGCTTTTGAAATATTGCTCGATATAACTTCTGAGTATATTTCATTAAAAAGTTGTACTGCATTCTTAAAATCTTTTTCATCAATAGATTTCTTAGCTAGAACGGTCTTTGTTATCATTTCAAAACCCAAAGAGTCAAATTCTACGTCCAGCTCATTACTTTCTATCACATCCCCAGATTGTGTAGATAGTGATGCGTTCACCTCTTGAAATTTTTTGAATTCGACTTCATTCGCTTTATCTTTAGAGTAGGTTAAAAAAGAATTTAGAACCAAGCCTAAAACAATTGCTACAACTGCTCCAATAAAATAACGATTTCTTAAAAATTCTAAAATTCTATCAACCATTAAAAAACTCCGATAATTCTTTTTCATTTAAAGTTAATTCTTTATCTTCTTGCAGATCTTTAACTTTAAATATTTTAGTGTTTTGCTCCTCTTGGCCGATTATGATAACAAATTTAAAGCCCAGAGAATTAGCTTTTTTCAGTTGTTTTGAAACATTTGCATTACCTAGGTAATTTTCAATAACTAAATCACTATTATTAAGACGTAATTTGTTGCCTACATATTGTGCAAATTTTATTGATTTAGTTTCAGCGCAGCCTATGAAAATATCATTATTGTTGTTTTGCATAGCAACAATCTCAGAGAGCCTATCTATACCTAATGCAAATCCAATAGCTGGCAGTTTTCTTCCACCTAGCTCTTCAATAAGATTGTCATATCTTCCTCCACCAATAACAGCATTTTGTGCTCCAAGACTATCGACAGTAAATTCAAAAACAGTTCCAGTGTAATAGTCCATGCCTCTAACTAACTTTGTATTTATCTTGTACTCAACTTGAAGCATATCTAAAGCTTCTACAGTCTCTGAAAATGCTAATTTTTCATCTTCGTTTAGGAAATTTGTGATATCTTTTGAATTCTTTATAACTTCTTTTATCTTTTCATCTTTTGAATCAATTGCTCTCACTGGATTTCTTTGTAACCTTGCATATAGCTTTTCATCAAAACTTTCTTTGTTGGCTTGAAGAAATTCTCTTAAATAGGTTCTATATGAGTTTAATGATTCCTCTCCACCCAGATAATTAATTTCTAAGCAATATTCGACTCCAAGCTTCTCAAGGATTGTTTTAGCTATTAAAAGAACTTCTACATCACTCTTTGACGAGCCTTCTCCCACAAGCTCTACTCCAGCTTGAAAAAATTGTCTTTTTCTTCCTTTCTGAGGTCTTTCATACCTAAACATTGGACCGATATAAAAGAATTTTTTAATTTCTTCACTTATTAGGCCATTTGTTATTAAGGCTCTTACAAGACCAGCTGTGCCTTCAGGTCTTAAACAAAGTGTTTCTTCGTTCCTATCTTGAAATTCATAAACTTCTTTTTGAACAATATCAGAAGTTTCACCAGCTGATCTTTGGAATAATGATTTATTCTCAATTATGGGAGTTCTAAATTCTTTGTAATTAAAGCTTTTAAATACCTTAAGGCAAGTATTCTCGACGAGAGCTATCCTCTCTATATCTTCATCATAGAGATCAGGCATTCCTCTTATAGTCTTCAAATCTTTCATCCTTTAAGTATTGTATTTCTTTTTTGGTCAGCTAATTTAGTGACTTCTTTTATTAGAGCATTTTCTAACTCATTAGTTTCAACTTTATATGCAGGTTTTCCATTTATATAAA
>Ga0209359_10000031_pt1 | contig 27773 bp, 29 predicted proteins | sample MarorgKNORR_S2LV_FD_188224 | JGI IMG/M metagenome (GOLD analysis project Ga0209359, IMG submission 188224) | Marine microbial communities from the Southern Atlantic Ocean, analyzing organic carbon cycling - Surface_A/KNORR_S2/LV (SPAdes) (version 2) | ecosystem: Environmental > Aquatic > Marine... | reverse complement strand
CATGAATGGTCGAACGTTGTTGCGTGTTGTAAGAAATGCAATCTAATCAAAGCAGACAAACTTCTTCATCAAACTCATTTGAATATTAAAATGCTTCCATCTAGTCCAAAAGGTAATTTTTGGATTAAAACCATAGTTGGCAGCAATCCAGATCCATCTTGGGAAGAATACCTAATCTCAGCCTAAAAAATTTTTATCATTAAGTGTTGCAAAGTGTCACATAGTGTCATATAATGTATAAAAGTGGTTCAAGGCACGAAAGGCGGATAAAGTGTTCCTTGGTGAGTTTCAACATACTATGGACTCAAAAGGTAGAGTTGTAATACCTTCAAAGTTCAGAGAAGAGCTTCAACAGGGCTGTGTTATTACCAAGGGACAAGATAATTGCCTCCAAATTTTAACTAAAAGTAACTGGGAAGAAGAAGCCATTAAAATGGCATCCCTACCATCAACTGACAGAACATCAAGACAATTAAGAAGGGCACTATTTAGTGGTGCAGTAGATGTTAAGATCGATTCTGCTGGTAGAGTTCAAATACCTGAAAATCTAAGGGTATACAGCAGTATTGATATAAATGAAGAGGTAACTGTTACTGGTTCAGGTCCGGTTGTTGAAGTTTGGTCAACAAGAAATTGGAAGAAAATTCAAAACGAAGCAGATAAAGAATTTGCAAACATCAACGAAGTGAAAGGTTAGGTTCATAGCCAGCTCTCTAGACAACTAAATTGGAACACCCTTACTCCGCCCAAATTTCCAATTGGTGCCAGTTCTAGAGAGCTGGGTATGAATACAAACAGGGCAGAGTATTTAACACACGATGGAGTAATGACATCAGAAATATCTGATTTGTTAATCTGTGCTCCGAAAGGTATATTTGTTGATGCAACTTATGGTTTTGGTTCTCATTTTAAATATTTTTCAGAAAACCATAGTCATTTAAGTTTTATTGGTTTCGATAGAGATGAAGAGGCTGTTAATAATTCTGATAAATCTCATAATGTAGAACACATTAATTTTTCTAAGATTAACACTTATTTAGAATTTAAAAAGATTGATACAATAAGTGGAATTTTTTATGATTTCGGTGTTTCCTCACACCAGATAGATTCTCCATATCGTGGTTTTTCTTTCCAACAGGACTCACAGCTTGATATGAGGATGGACTTGTCACAGGAGCAATCAGCAAAAGATATAATTAATAACTATAAAATTGAAAATTTAATAAAAATATTTTTAAATTATGGAGAAGAGTCTTACTCAACAAAAATTGCAAAAGGAATAATAGACAATAGACCTATTTTCTCAACTAAAGAGTTAGTAAAAGTTATTGAATCTTCTTTACCAAGACAAAATCCAAAATTCACAAAAAGTTCAATACGAAAAATATTTCAGTCCATAAGAATAGAAGTGAATGATGAATTAAATGAAATAACTAATTCTTTAGAAGGTATAAAAAGTTTTATAAAGAAAGATGGTCTCTTAATATTTTTATCTTATCACTCTATAGAAGACAAAATAGTGAAAAAATTTATAGATGGAGAGGTTAAAGGATGTATTTGTGATCCGAAATTTGCTATTTGTACTTGTGATAATATTGCAAGTTATAAATTGGGCAAATTCAAAAAAAAGAAACCTTCAGATTCAGAAATTAAATTAAATCCAAGATCAAAATCAGCTGTACTTAGGTATATGGTAAAAATATGAAATTAAAACATTTCTTATTCTTTATTATCATTTCATTGTTTTCATCACTTGTCGGTAATTTATATACAAATATGAAAATAAATGAACTTTCTAAAAACTTATCAGTTATTAATGAAGATGTTATTGAACTACAGATTAGAAAAGATCAAACATTCAATTTGTATCAAGAAAAGTTTTCAATACAAAATATAGAAAATATTTCAAAATCATTAAATTTTAAAAAACTTGATGTTTACATAATTAATAAAAATCTTTCATCCCCGTATAAGGTAGATTCTGAATTAGATCAGATTGAAATCCTAGGTTCATTAGGTAAATGAAATACTATAAAATAAAAAATTGGACTTTATTTATGATCATATTTTTTAGCTTTTCTATTTTTAGCGGATTCTTTTTAAAAAATGTTTATGAATTACAATTTGTTAATCAAGAATATTTCCAAGAACAAGCTTTATCATACCGTATTAAGTCAGAAACTCTTAAAGCTAAAAGAGGTACAATTTATGATCAGAATTTAAGACCTTTAGCAACAAGTACACAATCTTTCAATGTTGGAATATACCCACAAAAGATTTCAAATATAAAAGAAATTTCAGTTCTTTTGTCACCTCTTCTTAAAAAAGATAGTACAGATATTGCAAATAGAATTTTAAATTCAAGTAGGTTTTTTTATTTAGATAGAAACATTGAATACAAAAAAGGAGAAGAGATTAGAAGCTGGAATCTTGATGGAATTATGATCGAACCTTCAAGCAAAAGAACTATACACTCAAAAGCTCTTGAAAAAATCATAGGTTTTGTTGATACAGATAATATTGGAATTGAAGGATTAGAGTTGTACTTTAATAGCTCCTTAGAAGGAACTGATGGCAGTATAAGTTATGAAGCAGCACCAAATGGAAGTATAATTCCTCAAGCAAATATACAGACTACACAACCGATACATGGCGATGACTTAATATTGACACTTGATTCCGAGCTCCAATATTTATCAACTAATTTGTGTAAAGAAGCACTAATTAACACTAAAGCTTTTAATTGTTCAGTAGTTTTTGCTAATGCAAATACAGGGGAAGTTTTAATTTCTGCAGAAGAAAAAGGAAAAGAAGACTTTATTAATATTGACCTCATTAGTTCAAGGGCGCAATATGAGCCAGGCTCATCCTTAAAAATATTTTCTATTGGTCTTGCATTGGATGAAAAATTAATTTCTGAAGAAACAGAGTTTTACGTAAAAGACACAATCGAAGTGATTGAGAACTCATGCCAGAAAGATTTTAAAGGCTATAAAGGCTGCTACAAAGACTTTCTTAATCACGAGCCTTATAGCCTTAGTGTAAAGGAAATAATTGAAAGATCATCAAATGTAGGCACAATTATGGCTACTAGTGGGTTGAACATTGTTGATTTAGAAAACTATCTTAAAAATTTTGGATTTTCACATAAAACAGGAATTGAGCTATCTGGAGAGACAAGAGGAAGCTTTGAACCATACAACAAGTGCACTACATGCTTAAGTTCATTATCAATAGGTTACTCAATAAATGTTACGCAAATGCAAATGGTAAAAGCATATAGCATTATTGCAAATGGAGGAAAAAATGTTGAATTAAGCTTAATTAAAAGTCCCTACAACAATAAAAATCAAAACCAAGTTATCAACGAAATAAGCTCTCAAAAATTAAAAAATCTTTTAATAAATGTTGTTGATGGTGAGAATGGGACTGGTCGATCTTTACAAATGGATAATTATATAATTGGAGGTAAGACTGGTACAAGCAGGACACATATAGAAGGCGTTGGATATTCTGATTATAGATTCAATACCTCATTTACTGGCTTTATAGAAACAGCAGAAGGTCCAATTGTAGGTTCTGTTATATTGTGGGGAGCGTCAGTTTCTCCACATAATGAATATGTAACTGGTGGCTCAACAGCTGCACCAATTTTTAAAACGATTGTAAGCTATTTAGTACCAGGAGATTAAAAATTGAAAAGTCTAAATATTAATGACTTGAAAAACATGAGAATTGATTATTCTAATGTTGTAAACCACACGCTTGACGTATCAAGTAACTCCATACTAAGCATTAATAATGGGAATAAAGAAAAATTAAATAATTATATTAATTTATCTTTAGAGAAAAAACCACAATTAGTTATTACAAGCAATAATTGCGAAATAAATAATGAGAAAGTTTTAAGATTTGAAAATTATGAGATAGTTTTTAATTATATTTTAAAAAAAATATGCAAACAATACGAAGATCTAAATTATTTTGGTATAACTGGAACTAATGGAAAAACAACTAGTGCCTATTATTTAAATCAGCTTATTGGTGAGAAAAACTTATTTATTGGAACAATAGATGATGAAAAGAAATATTCATTTACAAAAGAAAAAGTTTTAACCACTCCGAAGTTATTTAATATAGTAAAGCTTATTTCACTACAAAAGAAAAATATAGATTCTGTTTCCTTAGAGGTTTCTTCGCATGCATTAGATCAAGAAAGATTAGGTAATTTAAATTTCTTAATTTCAGGATTTACTAATTTAAGTCAAGATCATTTAGACTATCACGGTTCAATGGAAGACTATTTAAAAGTAAAGGCTAAATTATTTAGAGATGGAGTATCAAGAAAATTTGTTTATGTTGATTCTGAAGTAAGTAAAAAATTACTAGACATCTCAAACATTCCTTCATTCAGCATTGGAGATCAGGATCATAATAATGTTAAGTACATTAATTCAGATAGTAATAAAATAATTTTTCAAATAGATGGGAATGAGGTTGAATGCGAGTTAAATTTATTAGGCCCTAAAGTTATAGAGAATTTTCTCTTAGCCTTTTCTATGGCTTATTACTCAGGTTTGTACAATTTAAAATATTTGATTAATAAAAGTAAAGAAATAAAAAATCCCCCTGGTAGGTATGAAAAAATTAGCCAAAATGGTAAAACAGCTGTTGTTGATTATGCACATACACCAGCAGCTATTAGAGAAGTTATAAAGTATTCAAAAACAAAATATAAGAATGTAAAAGTTATATTAGGAGCTGGTGGCGAAAGGGATAAAAGTAAACGAATGAAAATGGGGGAGGCGTCTTCAACTGCTGATCATATTACAATTACAAATGATAACCCCAGAAGTGAAGACCCATTGGAGATTTCTAAAAATATTTTGGAAGGTATTCCATTAAATAAAAATACAGATGTAGTGCTTGATAGAAAAAAAGCAATATTTAAAGGTATAGAATCCTTAAAAGAGGATGAAGTTTTATTAATATTAGGTAAAGGTCATGAAAAGGTTCAGGAAATTGAGAATAAATTAATACCTTTTGATGATACAAAAATTGCTATAGAAGCTATGGAGTTAGAAAATTGATTGGAATTATTGTATCCGGAGGTATAAGTTTTCTAGTAGTCATAATTTCTACCTTAATTGGAGTCAATTATTTCAAATCAAGAAATATAGGCCAAGAAATTCAGGAAGAAGTTAATTTTCACGAGCATAAAAAGGGCACTCCAACAATGGGAGGTTTATTTATTGTCTTTGGAACCCTAGTTGGTTATACATTTTCTCATATTAATTTTTGGACAATTGGTGAGGGTTTTAAAGTTGAGTTAACTTCAATAAATATTAATGTATTTTTTATTTTTGGAATAGCTCTATTGATGGCTTTAGTAGGTTTTATTGATGATTTTTTAAAAGTAAAAGCTGGTAGAAATCTTGGACTAACTCCTTCACAGAAGTTTTTATTACAATTTTTAGTTGGACTGTTAAGTGCGTACTATTTTAATTATTTAGACTACGATTCTAAATTTTATTTTTTTAGCGGGTTAGGCATTGAAGTTGGAATTATTAAGTGGTTAATAGTTATTTTCTTCATTATTGGGATTACAAATTCTGTTAATTTTACTGATGGTTTGGATGGATTAGTTGCAGGAAGTAGTGCAATTAGTTTTGGCGGAATATTAATTATATCTTTTTGGATTTATCGTCATCCAGAATATTACATCAAATTTATTGGTCAAGATTTTTTAACAGTTGAAATTTCTCTTTTAATTTCTGCAGTAGCAGGTGCATGCTTAGGCTTTTTATGGTGGAATACAAATCCTGCAAAAATAATTATGGGTGATGTAGGATCACATTTTCTTGGTGCACTTTTCCCCCTTATTCTTTTTGCTCTAGGGGCTGATGGTTTAATATTTTTCTTTTGTTTCCTTTTTATTTTAGAAGGAGTTTCAGTAGTAATTCAGATTATTTCCTTTAAGTATAGAAAAAAAAGAATTTTTAAAATGGCACCAATTCATCATCATTTTGAAATGAGTAATTGGGCTGAAACAACAATTATTGTTCGTTTTTGGATAATTAATGGTATAGCAGTTGTTATTGGCTTAGGTTTGTTTTATGCGGACTATGTTTTATTTGGACAATGAAATCTGTACTAATACTTGGTTACGGATCAACTGGTCAAGATATAGAAAAATATTTAATTTCTAAAAAAATTAAATATTTTATTCACGATGACAATGAGTTTGTACCTTCAAAACTAAAATTTCAAATAGGTGAGCTCTCAAATCTTGAAACTATATATATTTCACCTGGAATAAATCATGATCATGATATTTTAAAATTAGCTTTATCAAACAATATTACAGTGACTAATGATATTGAATTGTTTAATGAATTAGATGAAAAAAAATTAATTGGTGTAACAGGCACTAATGGAAAAACATCTTTTATAACTTTATTGAATAAAATTTTAAATCAACATGATTATAGAAGCAATGTGGCAGGAAATATAGGATCTTCACCTTTAAATTTACTTTCAGATACAGGAAATTATGATTACTTAATACTTGAACTATCTAGTTTTCAGTTATCACATATAAACAATTTGAAATTAGACACTTCAATTATTTTGAATATTCATGAAGATCATATAGATTGGCATGGATCTTTTAAAGACTATGCAAAATCTAAACTCAAAATATTTAATTTTACACAAAATGAAGATAAAAAATTTATTGGATCAGTGGATAGTGAAATAATAAATCAAAATTTGATTCCTAATAACGTAACACATGTAAATGAAGATGAATTATTCAATTTAGAAAATTACTTTGATGATTTTGTTTCAATGTTTATTCAGGTTTGTAATAATTTTTCAATTACAAAAGATGATGTATTAGATTTTTTATCATCTGAAGTAGCTGTAGAACACAGGTTTGAAAGATTCCATACAGTAAATAACGTAAAATTTATTAACGATTCAAAATCTACAAATCTTGAATCTGTAAATAAAGCATCATTTAAAGTCAGAGATAGCTTATTAGTAATGCATGGACTATCGAAAGGTATAGATTCAAATAAACTATTAATTTCAAAAGAGGTTAAGACAATATTAATACCCAAAAATTCAGAATTTAATGTATCAAAATATAAAGATATTGTTGTTGAATATGAAAACCTTAAAGAGATGGAGTCTTTTATCATATCTAATTATAAAAAATATAGGACAGTCCTCTTTTCATGTGGTGGATCAAGTTTTAGTGATTTTAAAAATTATATTGCTAGAGGTAAATATTTTAAAGAAATGGTTCAGGCAAAAATTAAATGAAATTAAATTCTCTTGATTTTGTAAAAAGACTAAATATATTTTCTATACTTTTTTTAATTTCTTTTGGAATATTGTTAAATGTTTCTGCATCATCTGTAGAAGGTTTAAATCTATATGGTGATAATTTTTATTTTATTAAACGTCATTTACTAGCGATTATCCTCGGTGCGATTTTTTTTAATATTTTAAAAAATTTATCTATTGATTTTATAGCAAAATTTTCATCAATATCAATTGTTACAATAAGTATTACTTTATTTTTTGTTTTAACATACGGTATTGTTGTTGGAGGAAGTCGTCGATGGATTGATTTAGGAGTTATTAATTTTCAACCAAGTGAACTGGCAAAACCAATTATTATTTTATGGGTTGCAAAACAAATATCAAATGACATTTCATATGATTCCAATATTAAAAAATTCTTCAGATCTATATTTCTTCCCTTAGTGTGTTCATTTCTTGTTTTACTCGAGCCTGATTATGGTACTTTTGCTTCTATTTGTTTTATACTATTTACTCAAATATTTTTCTCAAAAATTAAAATTATCTATCCATTTGTAACTATTCTTTCATCAATTTTACCGTTATATATACTTGCTAGGTCTAGTACTTATCGTTTAAGCAGAATTGAAACTTGGCTGTCAAGAAAGTGTGATTATGGCGTTGATTTACTTGGAGATTGTTTTCAATTAAATCAAAGTAGAATTGCAATAAGTTCAGGCGGACTATTTGGACTTGGGCCTGGCACATCCAGAGCTAGATGGGGATCGTTACCTAATTCATATTCAGATTTTATATCTTCAATAATTGGTGAGGAATATGGCTTTTTTGGATTATTTTTACTGGTTATAGCATTTTTTATTTTAATTTGTTCGACTTTTTACATTGCTATTAAAGAAAATAGTGAAATAAAAAAACTAGTTTCAATTGGATTTGGAAGTTGGATATTTTTTCAAACTGTAATTAATCTTGGTGGTGCTGTGGGATTAATTCCTATTACTGGAATTGTTCTCCCATTCGTGTCGTATGGTTCAAGTGCTATGGTATCTATTTTTATAGCTTTAGGTATTATGTATTCAAAGGATTATGAATAAGAAAATTTGTTTTTTTTGTGTTGGTACCGGGGGACATGTTCTTCCAGTTAAAAATTTAGTTATGAAATTACTTGATTTTGGAGTAAAACCAGATGATATTATTGTTGTCACTGACGATAGGGGAAAACAATATTTAAAAAATTTAGATATCAATCTAAATACAATTCAAATATTTGTATCAAATTACGGTGTAATTGGTTATGTATTAAATTTAATCAAAATAATCAGAACTTTATTTAATGTTATTAAATTGCTCAAAAATAAAAATATTGGTGTTGTTTTAACTACTGGAGCATATATTGCACCAATAGCTTCGATAATATCTGTTTTATACAGAGCTAAGTTCTATATTCAGGAGCAAAATATTTACGCTGGTTTAGGAAATAAAGTAAGTGCTTTATTTGCAGACAAAGTATTTACTTCTTTTGAAGGTACCCAAAATATAAAATATAAAAAAATTGATTATACAGGACCAATTGTTAATACAACTCTCAATAGAAGTGATATACAGCGTTCACAAAATCAAACAATAGGTTTTATGGGTGGAAGTCAAGGTTCTGATGAAATAAACACCTATGTAAATAAATTTGTTAAAAGTGATGACAATTTAGATTTAAATATTATTCATATAACTGGTAAAAATAAAGATAATTTAATAATTGAAAGTCAGAATTATCAAAGTATTGAATTCGTAAACAATATGGATGATTTTTATAAAGAAATAGATGTTTTAGTTGGCAGAGCTGGAGGAGGGTCTTTGGAAGCTGCATATTTAGGTATACCGCAAGTATTAGTACCTTATAAACATGGCACTACATCTTCACATCAAGAATTTAACGCTCAGTATTTAGAAAAAAAGAATTTTGGATTTGTGGCTAAAAATTATGATGATTTAGAAAATTTTATAAAAGAAACAATATTTAAACTCAAAAACAATAAATTAGAAATCCCAAATTTACCAATTGGAAACGAAGTAATTGCTAAGGAGCTCTATGAGCAAATCAATTGATTCATATGAATCATGTTACATAATTGGTATTGGTGGCTCTGGGATGAGTTCAATTGCAAAATATTTATATCAAAAGGGATTAAATGTATCAGGTTATGACCAGAGAAGCTCTTATGTCACAAATCTTTTAAATAATGATGGAATAGAAGTTGATTTTGAAATTTCAGACCACACTTTTAATAATAAAATTCTTTACATTGTTTCATCAGCTATTGATATGCAGACTATATTTTTAAAAGATTATATTCAAGAGCCAAATGTGCTTACAAGGCCTGAATTTTTAAAACAGCTTTCAAAAAAAGTTAATTTGATTGGTGTAACTGGAACTCACGGAAAAACATCGACAACTGCATTGCTTGCTCATATATTTATGTTTAATGGTATAAATATTTCTTATATTTACGGAGGAGTTACATCATTTAATGGAATAGGGGGGCATTATGGAGATGAAAGCTTACCTTTGTTACTTGAAACAGATGAAGCATTTAATACCTTTAAGGAACTTGAGATTGATAGCTTACTTGTAACAAATATAGATTATGATCATGTTGATCATTTTGGATCTTATAAAAAACTATTAAAAGCGTTTGAGACTGTTATTAATAATGTTAAAAATAAATGCATTTTAAATACAGACGATAAAGAACTATTAAATCTTATAAGGCCAGGCGATATATCTTATTCTTCAACAGAAAATTCTACATATGAAGTAAAATATCCAAACTATTTTTCACACGAAGGAAAAGAATACACTATAAAAACTAAGTTAATTGGAAATCATTTTATATCAAATATCACTGGAGCAATTGCCTTAGCCAAAATAAATGGAATTTCTATAGAACAGAGTTTGAATTCAATTGAGCATTTTGTTGGTGTGAAAAGGAGGACAGAATTTATTGGTAAATTTAATGGAGTTAATTTTTATGATGATTACGGTCATCATCCCACGGAAATAAAAGCAACTACTAAAGCACTTAAAGAGAATACTGTTGGCAACTTAATTGTAATATTTCAACCCCACAGATTTACCAGAACAAGAGACCATTTTGATGATTTAAAAAATTCTTTTAATTATTCAGACTTAACATTGATTACGGATATTTACTCTGCAGGTGAAAAACCCATACCTGGAATATCTAGTTTATTGTTTGAAGGTGAGGGAATAAAATATATTAAATCTCCACGACTGGTTCCTCATTATGTAAAAACCAATATTAAATCTGGAGATACAGTACTGACTATAGGTGCTGGTGATATTACTCTTTTAGGCCCACAGATATTAAAGTATTTAAATGAAAATAAATAAAGTAAACCTTTCAAAAGTTACAACTTACAGATTTGGTGGTATTTGTGAAAATTTTATTACTCTAGAGGATCCAAATGAAATATTAAATGTTCCAAAAAATATGGATAGCTCGAATACTTTTGTTTTAGGAAAAGGTTCTAATATTGCATTTTCTGATAATGAATATAGTGGGTTTGTATTAAAACCAAATTTTGATTTTATAAACACAGTTAATGATGAAAATTTATTAGAAGTAGGAGCCGGAACATACCTTCCTGATTTATCTAGATATTTAAAAAACAATAAATTAGGTGGTGGAGAGTTTATGTTGGGTATCCCAGGTTCTATTGGTGGGGCATTAACAATGAATGCAGGGTCGTATGGATATGAAATATCTACTAATGTTATTGAAATAAAATGTTACGACTTAGACAGCAGAGAAGTTCTTATAATCGATAAAGACGAAATAAATTACAGTTATAGAAAATCTCATAATTTAAATAATAAATTAATTTTGTCAGCAATCCTGCAGTTCGAAAAAACTGATTCTCAAATAATTCAGGATAAAATGACCAAATTTAATGCAAAAAGAAAAAATAGCCAACCTTCTGGTATTTATAATGCAGGAAGTGTATTTAAAAATTCAGATAACTATTTTGCAGGAGAGTTAATAGATAATGCTGGATTAAAAGGATATTCTGTTGATAATGTAAGTGTGAGCACTAAACATGCCAATTTTTTTATTGCAAAAAAAGGTGCAAAAGCAGTGTCTTTATATAAATTAGTACAATATGTCAAAGAAAAAATACGTGATAAGTACAGCATTGACCTAGAAGAAGAAATTAAATTCATTGGTGATTTTAATTAAATGGAAAATAAATATAGCCAACAAGAGCAAGTTTCTTTAAAATCTTTTTCAGTTTTCAGTTTCTTACTCCTAATTATTCTTAATATTGGATTTATAATTAATTCATCTTTTTTTAGAGTTGACCAAATTGAAATAAACAATAATAGTAAATTATTTCAGAGTATAGATTTTTCAAATATTGTTTTAAATCAATCAATTTGGCTAATTGATAGTGATACATTTACTAGTATTAAGATGAATTATCCAACTGTAGACCGTATATCGGTAATTAAGGAGTATCCAAATAAAATAATTTTGAACATTATTGAATATGAAGAACTTATTGTAATTACAGATTTGAGAAACAGTATTCCACTTAGAACTGTTTTATTCAAAAATATGAGTGAAGTAAAATCTGATCAGAAATTTGAGCTAGCAACATTAACAATATCTAATGGACCAGTACCACCAGGCTTTAATGGAGAACTTGTTTCAATGCTGATGACACTAAAAAATTATAATCTTACTAGTACAAGTTTTTCATTCATATACAACGGAAATAGCTTCACAGGGACATATAAGAATGCATTTATAAACTTCGGACCTCCCATAGACTTAGGTATAAAAGCTGCCGCACTAGGTTCTCTCTTAGAAAACGCAGATTGTAGTGGTGACATTCGATTTATTCATCAGAAGACATAATTGCAGATTGTTAATCTAAATCTAAACTATAGATATAGATAAAATTGAAAAAATTAATTGTCTTTAAAAATTTCTAGTGATATTGTTTAAATATTGATTGGAGAAAAAAAAATGGCAACTAAAAAAACCACAAAACAAAAAGGAGTCAATTTAAATATGAGACCTAGAAATTACACAGCTGTAATAAAAGTTGTAGGTGTTGGCGGAGGCGGAACTAACGCAGTCAACAGAATGATTAAAATGGGAATAAAAGGTGTAGATTTCATAGCTGCCAATACTGACGCACAGAGCCTTCTGGGTTCAAAAGCTGATTTTAAATTAGATTTGGGTAGAAAAACTACCAGAGGTCTTGGAGCAGGTGCAAATCCGGAAGTAGGAAGACAAGCTGCCATAGATTCACGAGAGCTCATAGAGGAAGCCTTAAAAGGATCTGACATGGTATTCATTACTGCTGGAGAAGGTGGAGGAACTGGAACTGGTGCTTCTCCTATTATTGCTGAAATTGCACATGAACTCGGCGCACTTACAGTAGGCGTTGTTACAAGACCATTTGGTTTTGAAGGTCGCAGAAGATCTGTACAAGCTGAGGAAGGGGTTCAAGCATTAAGGGATGTATTGGATACTTTAATTGTTATTCCAAATGATAGACTTTTGCAAATATCTGACAATGATATAAAAGCAAGCGATGCTTATTTAAAGTCTGATGAGATACTTTCAAATGGTGTTAAAGGAATATCTGGATTGATAACTCAACCTGGAGTAATTAATGTTGACTTTGCTGACGTAAAGACAATATTGAAAGATGCGGGAAATGCTGTTTTAGGTATTGGAAGATCCACAGGAGAGCAAAGAGCTCCAAATGCTGCACAAGCTGCTATTTCATCGCCTTTATTAGAAGCTACAATGGACGGAGCAGAAGGTGTTTTAATAACTATTACTGGATCTGAAGATTTAAAGCTTCAAGAAATTAATGAAGCTGCAAGAGTAATTACTGAAAAAGCAGATGATAATGCTGAAATCATATTTGGTCATACTATTGACGAAACACTTGGTGATGCTGTTGAAGTAACTGTAGTTGCAGCTGGTTTTGGTCCTAGACCAAACAGAAGAGTAAAAGAAAATAGTGATTCTGAAAATAACGGAGGTGACGGTCTTCCTGATTTTATTAAAGGATGATCAAATCTAAATTAATTTCTAAAGCTATATTTACAGATAAAAGCATTAGTACTCTTAATGAACTTGTTGACTATACAGGGATTGAATCCTTTGCATTTATGGAGCAAACTCATTCCAATATTGTAGTTAATGCTTCAAAGGCTGGAATTTTTAAATCAGATGGCTTACTAACTTATAAATCTAACTTTGGTTTATTAGTTAGTACTGCAGATTGTATGCCAATACTTCTAAAAGATAACAAAAAAATTGGCGCTGTTCACTCAGGGTGGAGGGGTTTAAAAAATAAAATATTAGAAAAGACTATACAAAGTTTTGAACTAAACAGCTTACTTATATCAGTGGGTCCTCATGCTCAGCTATGTTGTTATGAAGTAAAAAACGATGTTAGTAAATATTTTGAATCATATACAGAAAAGCGTGATGGAAAGACGTATTTAAGCTTAAGTGAAAGTTTAAAAGAATTATCTAAAAGGTGTGGTTTTCGAATAGAAGTTTCTTCTATATGTACAATATGCGATAGTTCTTATAATTCATTTAGAAAAAATAAAACAAATAATAGGCAATATGGATTCATATGGAAATAAATGAATTAGATGCAATCAATACAAAAGTAACCTCTTATGGAGCAAATCTACTACCAGTTGTTAAAAATAGAAGTAATGAAGAAATTAAATTTTTGTATGACTTCGGATTTAGAGTTTTTGGTGAAAACAGACTAGAAGATTATAAATTACATTATTCAATGTATAAAGATGTTAATTACCATTTCATTGCACCAGTTCAATCAAGGAAGCTTGCCGAAATTAATGAAAAATTTGATTATATTCATACAATTGCCCGATTAAAGGAAATAGATATATTAAATTCCAAAAAAACAAGTAGTAAAATATTAATTCAAATAAATATTGATAAAGATCCAAAAAAAAGCGGTATCGATCAAAATCAAATTAATAGTTTTTATGAATATTGTATTCAAAAAAAGATTACACCTAATGGAATAATGACAATTCCAGATATAAGTTCGGAACCAAAAAAAGTATTTTCAGAAATGCAAAAAATAAATGAGAAATTAAAAGCTTATGATGGCTACAAAGGTGAATTATCAATGGGTATGTCTAATGATTATGAAATTGCACTTGATTACGGTGCTACAATAGTTCGTATAGGAACTAAACTATTTAAATAATGCTAGAAAAATTTCTTATATCAATTGGATTAAAGCAGCCTGAATCAGTTAATGAGGTTAATGCTAATCAACAAACAACTGTTAGGCCCTCTGGTGAAAACCGTTTTATTGACGATGAAAATATTGGCGATATAAGAGTTCACTCACCAAAAGATGAAGTTGAAATAAAAGCCTTAAGATCATTTTCTGAAATTCATAATTTGGGAATTGCTATAAAAGATGAATTTATAGTTGCTATGGATATAAGAGATATACCTGACCAGCAGGAAAGAAGAAGGATATTAGATTTTGTAACAGGGATGGCTTTTATGAGTAATTCAACAATAAGGTCTATAAATCGTGATGGTGTTTTTTTAATATTGCCTTCAAATTCTTCTCTCAGCTCTTCAGAAAGAGAAAGACTACAAGATTTAGGTTTGTATAAAATAAATGTGTAGTATTACATATCTACTCTTTAGATTATTTTATTACTCACTTTTTGCATGGATAATTTTAAGCTGGATTCAAGTTCCTTCTGATCATCCGATAGGACAGGTTAAAAATGTTTTGGATAGATACTTTGAAAGAATTCTTGCACCAATAAGATCAAGAGTCCCTGCTTTAAGGATTGGAATGGCAGGCATTGACCTTTCTCCATTAATTCTTATAGTTGGATTTAATTTAGCACAGCCTTATATTTTAAGAGTTGTTTGCTAATTTATTAATTAATACTTCAACATTCCTATCGTGAACTTTGTTTGTGGTATCTGATATTTTTATTTCTAAATCTAGTGTTAACGTTTCATTTGAAATATATTTTTTAAAATTTTCAACAGTACTTTGAACAAATTTATCATTCGTAACAATAGTCGATTTTATTCTGTCGGTAACATCAAATCCTTGGTTTTTCCTTTCTTTTTGAATGTATGAAACAAGCTCTCTTGACATTCTCTCCATTAGTAAATCATCATTTAACTCCGTATCAAGTAATAAACTAAAATCTCCTACTATATCTAATTCATCAATTTTTTCTTTTTTTGTTAAATTCATATTGATATCCTCAAGATTAATTGTTATCCCATCAACTTCTGTAGTTTTGTTTTCTAAAAGTAAAATTTTCTCATCGTCAGAAATATTTTTTAGATATTTCACAATTTTATTAATATCTTTACCAAGGCTTGGTCCAAGTATTTCAAAATTTGGCTTAAATTCATAATCAATCCATTGATCAACATTTTTTTCTATATTTATTTCTTTGATATTTACTTCGTTCATAATTAGATTTTCTATTAGCCCTAATTGTTTAGTTATATTTTCATTATTTGAAATAATTGTTACAGATTTTAGAGGTTGTTTATTAGGTAATTTTAGTTTTACTCTTAAATTTCTTACACTTTTAATTATTTTTTTAGCTAAATCTACACTAGCTTCTAGTTCTTCATCAATATATTTTGTATTTGATTCAGGGTAGTCGCAGTAATGTATGCTCTTTTTTTCATCATCTATTAAACCCTGGTAGATTTTTTCACAGATAAATGGAAGTACAGGAGCCATAGCTTTGTTAAATTCAATAAGAACTTCATGTAAAGTTTTGAAAGCATTAATTTTGTCAATATCATCAACACCTTTTTCTTTCCAAAATCTTTTTCTGTTGGATCTTACATACCAGTTTGTAAGTTCATCAACAAAATTCATTAAAGGAGGTATCACTTCATACAAATAGTAATTTTCCATCTTTTCATTGACATTTTTTATTAATGATTGAAGAGAGGAGACAATCCATCTGTCCATCAAACTCCTTTGTTCAATAGGTGATGCCTTTTCTAGCTCTTCAAAGGTTATTTCATCAGCATTTGCATATGTTGAAAAGAATGAGAAACTATTCCATAAAGGCAGAATTATATTTCTTGTAACTAGTTTTACCCCTTCTTCTGAAAATTTAAGTGGTTCCCCTCTTACTACAGGCGAATTAATTAAATATGCCCTTAAACTATCTCCTCCAAATTCATTTAGCAAGTCCTCAGGATCAGGATAGTTTTTTAAACTTTTACTCATTTTTCTACCGTCTTCAGCAAGAATCATTCCAGTAGTTATACAGTTTTTAAATGCAACTGAATCAAACAAGGCAACTGCTAACACAGTCAATGTATAAAACCATCCTCTAGTTTGATCTAAGCCTTCAGCAACGAAGTCTGCTGGGAAGCCTTGCATGAAAAGCTCTTCGTTTTCAAAAGGATAATGTTGTTGGCCATATGGCATTGCACCAGATTCAAACCAACAATCTAGAACTTCAGAGGTTCGCTTATATGTTTTACCATCTTTTGTAATGATTAAGTCATCTAAATAATGACGGTGTAAATCTGTAATTTTTTCACCTGTTAATTTCTCAAGTTCAGTCACTGAGCCAATACAAATTGAGTCATTAGGGTCGTCTTCATTAATCCAAACTGGTATACAGCTTCCCCAATACCTATTTCTACTGATAGCCCAATCTCTAGCATTACCTAACCAATTTGAAAATCTTTTTTCTCCAATAAAACCAGGCACCCAATGAGTACTTTGATTTAATTCAACCATTCGATCTCTAATTTTTTCTACGTTTAAAAACCATGTGGGAATAGCTTTGTAGATTAATGGTGTTCCAGTTCTCCAACAAAATGGATAAGAATGCATCTCAGTTTTTTGACTAAATAAGCTTCCCCTTTCTTTAAGTTGCTTCATAATTTTATTGTCAGCATCTTTAACATTCATACCTTCTAATTCACTAAAAGTATTATCAAATTTTCCTGAAAGGGTTACTGGATCAGCAATAACTTCAATTCCAGAATTTTTAAGTGCATAAAAATCACTTTCTCCATAAGCCGGAGCTTGCGATACTAATCCTGATCCAGATTCAGTATTCGTGTCATCGCTATGGATTAACCTAAAGGCACCATCAGAAAACAAATTTTCATACTCTTCATAAGCTGGAATGTAAGTTGCTCCAAGTAACTCTTTACCAGTACAAGTTAATACAACTTCTATATCATGGTCTTTTAACTCATGCAGTCTTTCAGAAGCAATCCAATAAAAATGCTCGTTTAAAGATATTCGAGAGTATTTAATATCTTTACCTACAGCAATAGCAAGATTTCCTGGAATGCACCAAGGAGTTGTTGTCCAGACTAAGAACTTATCACCTTTTTGTACATCATTAAAATCATCTCTTGCATTTAACGTAAAATAAATTGACGGATCTTCAACTTCTCGATAATCCATATTTGCTTCAAAGTTTGATAGAGGAGTAGAGGCAGCCCAAGAGTAAGGTAAAACTTTGTAGTCCTGATAGATAAGCTCTTTTTCCCAAAGCTCTTTAAAAACCCACCAGACACTTTCCATAAAATCAATGTCCATTGTGTTGTAGTCATTTTCAAAATCGACCCATCTACCAATTTTTCTTGTTATTTTTTCCCAATTTTCCGTATTTGTTTGAACTTGTGTTCTACAAGCTTCATTAAATTTATCAATTCCGTATTCATCAATTTGTTGTGGATCTTCTAAATTTAGATTTTTCTGTACTTCCATTTCAATAGGTAAACCATGAACGTCCCATCCAAATCTTCTTTCAACGTAATATCCCCGCATGGTCCAGTATCTTGGAACAATATCTTTAATAACACCAGCTAAGAGGTTTCCGTAATGAGGACTTCCTGTAGGAAATGGTGGACCATCATAAAATCTAAAAACTTTATCGTTATTGCGATTATTTAAGGATGTTTGAAAAGCATCTATTTCATCCCAATAATTTGAAATTTCATTCTCCATATCAGCTAAATTAATATTATTTTCAACTCTTTTAAACATATCATTAGATTTTATAGGGTTTTTAGTGCAACCTGTGTTTTTAAATAAAATTTAAAAATCTATAAATTTGTATAATTTATCTAAAAAATGGTTAATATACGTTCAATAATAAAAAAATATGGCTAGAAAATTATCACAAAATACAATTAATAAGTTTAAAAAAAGACTTGAAGCTGAACGTGAGCAGCTTTTGTCAATTTTAGAACAACATCAACAAGAAAGAGAAAATATAAGACTTTCTGAAGCATCAGCTGAAAGAAGTCCAGATCCTTCTTCAGCGGATGGTGGATCTATGGCTTTTGAGCTTGAAAAAGAATTGACTCTTGATGAAAATACTAGGCATTTATTAAATCAAATTGAACATGCACTTGTCCTTATTAAAAAGAAAAAGTATGGAAATTGTGAAAATTGTGGTGAACCCATTCCTGTAGCAAGACTTGAGGCTCTACCTTATGCAACCATGCGCAAAGAGTGTGCGGAAGCACTTGAATCTTAAAAATAAATTCTTACCATATATAATTACGGCATTTCTAGCCTCGTTAGATCTTTTTACCAAGTTTTTAATAAGAGAAAACAATATTCAAGAAAATGTAGTTGTTGAGGGAATATTAACAATTGACTTAACTTACAATACAGGTATAGCCTTTGGCTTGCTAAGTGACTACACAATCTTTACATATATATTGTCCATAATTGTATTTATTTGGTTAGTTATTCAAATTAAAGATATTAAAGAAACAAATTTAGAGTTTTTTTCATTGGTACTCATATTATCCGGAGCAGTAGGTAATTTAGGTGAAAGAGGTTGGAATTTGATTACAGGGAATGATGGAAAAGTAACTGATTTTGTTGAATTATTGTTTATTCCAAGCTTTAACTTAGCTGACTCATTTATTTCTGTAGGTATTGTGTTGTTGTTGTATTCGGAGATTAAGAAAAATTAATATTGAAATAGTCTTTCAAAACGATTTGTTTGTAGTTATAAACAAACCACATGGCCTTTTAGTCCACGGAACTGACACATCAAATGAATTTACATTAAGAGATTATTTAATTGAAAGCTTTGATGTTCATGGTATTGGAGAGAATAATAGAGAAGGGATAGTACACAGGCTTGACAGGGTGACATCTGGTTTAATCATTTGTCCAATTAATTTAGATGCTTTCAACCAACTAAAAAATAACTTTGAGAAAAGAAAAATTAAAAAAAGTTATAAAGCAATTATTCAAGGCTCTTTAAAAAGTAACTCTGGAGAAATCAACCTACCCTTAATTCATTCAGTTAAAAATAGAAAAAAGAGAGAAGTGAATAAAAAAGGTAGAGAAGCAATTACAAAATATACAACTTTAACTAAAAATAATTCACACTCTCTTCTTGATATAGACTTGATTACTGGCCGCAACCACCAAATAAGAGCACATTTAGAGTACCTCAAAACACCGATTGTAAATGATGTTCTTTATGGTGCAAATAAAAGTCCTCTTTTAGATAAAGATACTATTTGTTTACAATCATATGAGCTTGAATTTGTTTTGTTTGAGAAAGATTACAAATTTTCAATTAATGAGCCAGATTATTTTAGTTCCATAATGAAGATGTAATTTTCTAAAAAAACTTTACAATTGATTTATGAGTAAATCATTTGTTCACTTACATGCCCATACTGAGTATTCAATGCTTGATGGCGCTGCGAAAATTAATGATTATCTAAATAAAGTAAAAGAGTTAAATCAGCCTGCTGCTGCTATCACTGATCACGGCAATCTTTATGGTGCTTTAGAGTTTGTTCGTCAGGCGGAAATTTTAGATATAAAACCAATAATTGGTTACGAGGCTTATGTAACTCCAGGATCAAGATTTGACAGACCTGAGAGAGATAAAAATAAAAGATATCACCTCACTCTATTAGCAGAAAACAATATAGGATATCAAAATTTAGTTGAGCTGGTTAGTAAAGCATATTTGGAAGGTTTTTATTACAAACCTCGTGTTGATTATGATCTTTTGCAGGAACATGCAGAAGGGATAATAGCTTTATCAGGTTGTCTCGGTGGTGAAGTTGCACAACATCTCGCACCAGATGGTTCGAGGGAAGAGGGTAATACCGCAAATGAAAAAAGTTATGAAAAAGCATTAGAAAAGGCTAAAAACTATCAAAATATATTTGGAAAAGAGAATTTCTTTATTGAATTACATAATCACGGTATCAACCAGCAAATTCAGATATTAGATGATTTGGTAAATATTTCAAAAGAGATTAATGCTCCATTAGTAGCTGCAAATGATTCCCACTATGTTTCAAAGAATGATTCCTCAGCTCATGATGCTCTACTTTGTGTACAAACAAATGCAACAATGGAAGATGAGGAAAGATTTAAATTTGATGGTGAAGAGTACTACGTAAAATCTTCTGAAGAAATGAGACAACTATTTCCAGATGATTCATTTCCAAATGCATGTGATAATACTTTAAAAATTGCAGATAGAATTAATTATGAATTTTCTTTTGATAAAGACTATTTACCAGATTTTCCCATTGAAGATAGTTCACTGTCCGTTGAAGAGTTTTTAAGAAAGAAAGTATTTATTGGAGCTGAACAAAAATATCATGAAATAAATACTGAGGTACAGGAGAGGATAGATTACGAACTTGATGTCATAAATTCTATGGGATTTGCATCTTATTTTTTGATTGTTGGAGATTTGATTGAATTTGCTAAATCAAAAAACATAAGGACAGGTGCAGGGAGAGGTTCAGCAGCAGGTTCAATTGTTTCATATTGTCTTGGCATAACAGGTATAGAGCCATTGAAATACGGACTAATATTTGAAAGATTTTTGAATAAGGGTAGAAAATCTCTCCCAGATATTGACATGGACTTTGATGAAAGATACAGAGGAGATGTCATTCAATATGCAATTGATAAATACGGTCAGGACAGAGTTGCACATATAGTAACTTTTGCGACAATAAAAGCAAAACAAGCAATTAGGGATGCAGCAAGGGTATTAGGACTTCCTTTTTCAAGTGGAGATAAGGTAGCAAAATTAATGCCACCTATGATTTTAGGAAATACTGCAACTATATCGGAATGTCTAAAGTTAGATGAAAATAATGAAAGTGGGTATAGCAAAGAGTTTTACTCTGCTTCTGACGATTTACGAAAACAATATTCTGCCGATCAAGAGGTAAAAAAAATTATTGATATTGCGCTTGGACTTGAAGGTTTAAGACGCCAAGATGGTATCCATGCTGCAGCAATAGTTATATCACCAGATAAAATAACAAACTTTCTACCTATACAAAGAAAAGGTGAAAATGCAGAAATAGTAACTCAGTACGAAATGCACACGGTAGAAAAATTAGGTTTACTTAAAATGGACTTTCTTGGACTTAGAAACTTATCAATTGTTGACAGAACGTTGGAATTAATTGGTGATAAAAATTTAGACATTGACAATATAAAGCTCAATGACAAAAAAACTTATAATTTATTTTCTGAAGGAAAGATGACTGGAGTGTTTCAACTTGAAAGCAGGGTAGCGCAGTCTGTATCTCGAAGTCTCAACCCTAAGAGGTTTGAAGACATAGTCGCTTTAGTAGCTTTAATTAGACCTGGGCCACTTGGAGCAGGAATGCACAATGAATTTACAGATCGCGCAAATTCTCGAAAGGATATTGAATATTTACATCAAGATCTAGAAGAAATTTTAAAAGAAACTTATGGTGTGATTTTATACCAAGAGCAGGTTATGCAAATAGCTGAAAAAATAGCTGGTTTTAATTTACAAGAAGCGGATAATTTAAGAGTAGCAATGGGAAAAAAAATTCCTCAAGTTATGGAGGAACAGCGCAAAAAGTTTACAGAAGGTGCATTAAAAAGTGGATATTCAGAACAATTTGCTATTGAAATCTTCGACCAGATAGCATACTTTGCTGGCTATGGATTTAACAAAAGCCATTCTGTCCCATATGCCTTGCTTGCTTATCAAACTGCATATTTAAAAGCCAATTACCCAGCAGAGTACATTGCAGCTTCATTAACAGCTGTTAAGAGAGATAAAGACAGAACAGCAATTTTTCTTTCTGAAGCAAGAGAAATGGGAGTTAAAGTATCTACTCCAGATATAAACAAAAGTGAATCTGACTTTACTGTAAATAATGATGAAATTTTATTTGGTCTTTCTGCTGTTAGAAATGTAGGAGATATTACTTCAGATAAAATTGTTTTAGAAAGAGATACTAATGGAAAATTTAAAACTATTGAAGATTTTTTATCAAGAATAGATTCAAGATCATTAAATAAAAGGGGCATAGAAGCACTAGCCCAAGGTGGAGGTTTTGATTATTTTGGTTATCCAAGAAAGGGAGTTTTCAATGCAATTCCTGATTTGATTGATGATGCAAAAAGTCTTAAGACTAAAAAAGCGAACAATCAAACATCACTTTTTGATCTAGATGCTCAAAATAATAATTTAACAACAATTAAAGATACTGAATGGTCTAAAAAGGAAAAACTTGAGAGAGAAAGGGAAATGCTTGGATTTTTTGTCAGTGAAGATCCTCTTGAGGGATACGGAGAGGTATTAAAAGCAGAATCAACTCACTCTATTATTGAACTCCAAAGCATTGACGATGAAGAAGAATTAAATGTTGTTATTGCTGGATTAATTTCGAATGTTCAAAAAAGAGTTTCAAGAAGGGGAAATCCATGGATTCAATTTGACCTACAAGATACAACAGGATCATTGGGGGTTCTTTTATTTAATAAATTAGTTGAAAAATATAATACAAATATTGATGGTGAAATATATTTAAAAGTTTCGGGCACTTATGTGGGAGGTTCAGAGAATACTATTCGAGCAAGAGATTTAGAAGTTATAGAGCCTTCTAAGATGGTTGAAGATTTAGACACATCTCCGTTAAGAATATCTGTAACTGAAGAAAAATTAGATAAAAAGAATTTAATTTTACTTAAAGAATTGTTAGAAAAATATCCAGGTTTATCAAATGTCGAGCTTGAGGTACATGGTGATGAAAAAATTAAACTTCTTGAATTAAAAGAAATCAAAGTTAAAAAAACTAATCAATTGAAAAATGAGATTAACACATTACTTACTACATAACTAAAATAATTTTATGAAATTTAATGTAGAAGAATTTATAGACAGATATAAAGAAAGAGCAGAGGCTGTAAAAAACAGATCTATCCCGCCAGTCGGTGGTGATGATCGGATGGCTTTTATTAAACAAGCTGAAACTGATTTTCAGGATTTTATGATAGTTGCTGATTCAGAATTTATAGTAGAAGAAGAATATTTAATATTTAAATATAAATTAGATACTTAGTCAAGATTTTTACTCATAGGAAAAATTTTCGCAATAACTTCAGCACATGCAATTGCAATATCCATATGTTCTTTTTGAGTGCCGTTACCAGATCTTAATTCTATGTAATGTATCCAACTTCTAAGTGTTCCATTCATATACATTCGACTGACAGTATTTCCTTCTGGTAAAACAGCTCGCGCTTGCTCTTTTGCAATACCATTTTCAATCGCCCAATTATAAGTTTCTTTAGCATTCTCGATTAAATCTTCTTGTTTTTTAATCCACATATTAGTTATTTCTTTATTGTCAGTTTCTATAGAGTTTTGTCGATTTTTAAGATCTTGTAATCTTGCTTCTCTTGTAACGAATTCAAGATCTTTAACAGGGTTTGCATAGCGTTGAGAAAATTCTTGGAAACTAAATGACCTATGTCTTAAAATTTGTCTTGCGATATCACGTGTTGTTTCTATTTCTAAACAAGCACTAACCATTTCAAGAGGAGACCAGTGAGCATTTTTGATAAGATATTTTATTAATTTTTCGCTAGTTTCAGTATTTAGCTGATTTGATGGATTAGAAACTCTAGCGCAGAATGCAACCAGTTCCTGAGCGTTATCAATACCATCATCTATAAATTCTTTCGTCGGGGTAGAATAACTTATTAACTTTACTTTCATTTATGTAACTATATTAAAATAAAAAAAATATGTTTTTATTAAGGATAATTGTTTTTTTAATACTGGTTTCTTTATTAATTATTTTGGCTTACCCACTTTTGATAATTTTTGATATTTCCAGAGGAGGAAGTGGTTTTGGGATATGTAATGATCTTGTAAGTTGTGTTATACCGGTAACAGAAGGGCCAAAATTGTTATTAATATTAATAACATCATTCTTTGTTTTAGTTTTCTTTTTAAGGTTAATTATGAAATTTATAAATACTTTGAATAAAGAAAAATCTATTCTTTAATAACTAGGTATATCGACATTAATACAAGTATTACTCCAAACCAATTTATTAAATTTAGATATTCATTCGCTACAATGATTCCAATTAGTAGCGCAAAAATTGCCTCTAGGCTCAATATCAAAGCTGAAGTTGATGCTTTGATAATCTTTTGCCCGTAAAGTTGTAAATAAAATGCACCAACATTAACAACTAACCCTAGAAAAATAATTGGTAAAAAGTAATCTGGTAAAAACTGAATTTCAGAAAATGATATTAAAGGCAAACATAAAACCCCTCCTGTAAGTGATTGAACAAACATAAGTTGTGAGATATTTTGGTTTTTTACATATCTTTCAACCAAAACTATGTGCATTGCATAACCTGCTGCACAGATAAGTGTAAATAAATTACCGAAAACTTGTGATAAGTCATTTATTGATATTAAAACTATTCCTGTAAATCCAAGAAATGAATAAATATAGTTCTTTCTTAATAAATTAGTTTTGTTAAAAAATTTTGATAAAAAAGGTGTTAACACAATATAAAATCCAGTAACAACACCCGAGTTAACTGTTGAAGTTGTCACCAATCCCTGTGTTTGAGTCACATATCCTAACCAAAGAAAAATACCCATTAAGATTCCAGGTTTCCACGCTATTTTTTTTGGTATACCCCCAATTAATCCAAAAACAATTCCTGCGATAACATACCTTAAAAATACAATGAAAGTAGGACTAAAAGTAATCAATAAGTTTTTTACAATTAAAAAAGTTGATCCAAAAAATAATGCAGAAACAAATAACGCAATTAAAGACTTACTTTTTTCATTTATCAACATATGAGTGAACTCTAATATATTGTTTAAAATAACAATGTGGTAACAACTAAAGAAAAAAAAGTAAAAGACATAATTAAGATACTGGAGAAACTTTATCCAAAGACTCCAATTCCATTAATACACAAAGACCCTTTTACTCTTTTAGTTTCAGTTGTTCTGTCAGCTCAATGTACTGATGAAAGAGTAAATCAAATTACTCCTGCTTTGTTTGATATAGCCGATACTCCAGAAAAAATGTTAAAAATGAGTCAAAAGCAAATTGAAAAGATTATAAGGCCATGTGGTCTATCTCCACAAAAATCAAAAGCTATTAGGGGGTTGTCAAGATTATTAGTGGACAAGCATAATTCAGATGTCCCAAATAATTTTTATGATTTAGAGGAACTGCCAGGAGTAGGTCACAAAACTGCTTCAGTAGTAATGAGTCAAGCATTTGGGGTCCCAGCTTTTCCAGTTGATACTCATATACATAGACTTGCCTGGAGATGGGGTTTATCAAATGGTAAAAATGTAGAAAAAACTGAAAAAGATTTAAAAAGACTTTTTCCCGAAGAGAAATGGAATAAATTGCATTTACAAATTATATTTTACGGTAGAGAGTTTTGTCCAGCTAGAGGCCATAAATTAGACTTCTGTATAATTTGTACAAAATACAGAAGACGAGAAGGATTTAAGTAATAAAATTTTTAATTTGTATCAAAGTATATATTTAGTATATGGAAATTAATGCATCAATAGCTTTCCTTTTTGGAGCTCTTTCTTTTTTCTCCCCATGCGTTCTCCCACTTGTTCCTGGGTATTTTGCAATATTTTCATTAAATAGAAATTCAAAAATTTCAAAAGTTAATGGCGCTCTTCAATTTGTTGTTGGTTTTTCAATTGTATTCGTATCATTGGGTGCATTAGCAAGTTCAATTGGCTCATTCTTCAGTAGAAACGCATCATTTTTAGGCCAAATTAGTGGGGCAATAATAATAATTTTTGGTTTAATACTTTTAATACCTTCTCTAAATAAAAAATATTTTTATAGTTCAAATATTGTTGATATCAATAATTTTTCAAAATCTAAAAATTTTATTATGGGGTTTACATTTGGATTTGGATTCACTCCATGCATAGGTCCTGTTCTTGGTGCTTTACTAACACTTTCTTCTAAGTCTGAAACTTTATCTTCGGGGGTGATGTATTTAGTTTTGTTTTCATTGGGCTTAGCGGTTCCATTCCTTTCAATTGCACTACTCTCAGACAGGGTAAATTTAAAAAATAAGGTTTTTATTAACTTTCAAAAATACTCAACAAATATATCAGGTTTTACTTTGATAGCATTAGGTTATCTAATATTTGCAGATAAGATTTATATACTGGCATCATTTTTTCAAGATATTCTGTATTTACTAAATTTAGATTGGTTAAGTACTATATAAGATTATGCAAATATTGAAATCAAAAAATATGATGCTTGTAAGTGGAGAAGATGCATACTCATTTATTGATTCACTTGTATCTAATTCCATTAATGAAAATGAGAATAAGTTTTCATACTTGCTAGGACCAGATGGAAAAGTAAAATTTTGGTTTATATTTTCGTATAAGAATAATGAAATAAAAATATTTCAAACTGAAGAAATTTTGATTGAGCTTAAGAAAGTATTAGAAAAATATAAAATTCGCATAAATTGCGAATTAAATATTTTAAAAGAAGATAGTTTTTTTGAAATATCGAAAAAAGAAGAATCACTATTGGTTCAATCAATTGCAAAATCAGAACAATTTTTAGATTGGATTGAAATTGAATTCTTTTATGAATTGCCATCTTTACAAATAATTGAAATTGGTTTGCTACCTAATGAGATAAGATGGCTAGAAAGTTTTGTTGATTTTTACAAAGGCTGTTTTATGGGGCAAGAACAAGCTTCGAGAGTAAACTTTAGAGGAAAACCAAGGAGAATATTAAAAACACTTTCAAACTCAACTCAAGAAATAATAAAAACATAGTTAGAAGTGACTAAAAACAATTCTAGATGTAAATACTGCGGCAGAATATTGTATAAAAAAGTTTCTGAAAAATATATTGTGTGTTCAAGTAAGTGTAAATCTCTAATAAAAAAATTTGATTACATAAAAAGGGTTGATTCTATTGTTATAAATCTGAATAGCTATAAGTGGAGTACAGTAGAAGACTTATCGAAGAAAGTAGATATTA
>Ga0209359_10000028_pt1 | contig 29730 bp, 41 predicted proteins | sample MarorgKNORR_S2LV_FD_188224 | JGI IMG/M metagenome (GOLD analysis project Ga0209359, IMG submission 188224) | Marine microbial communities from the Southern Atlantic Ocean, analyzing organic carbon cycling - Surface_A/KNORR_S2/LV (SPAdes) (version 2) | ecosystem: Environmental > Aquatic > Marine... | reverse complement strand
CTCAGACACATAATCTTCGGCTGAGTGTATTGGTTCGTACTCTTTGGGATTATTCCCCTGTATTATCGTCGGTTTCTTGCTCATCAGATCCATACATAAATTTAGATTTACAGTGTTCGTCAATCTTTTTTAATACTTCTTCAGTAAAAAACTTTTCTGGCTCTTTCATAATAGCTTTACCAAATACTTTTTTACCATCTACAGTAATACGACCACCAGCACTTTCCCAGATACCTGCTTCAACAGCAAGGTCGGTAAGTCCATGATATCTAGATAAACCTGTTTCAAAATTAAGTTTACATTCAACTTTCATTTGCTCCTTAGTAAATCTAGACTTCTGAGTAGTTGCTTTAATAATATTGCCCACGATTTCTGTACCATCACGATCTTTACTTTTACCCAAGAACACGATTGTAGATGCAGCATATTTTAAGCCACCTCCACCACCCATGTCTTTCATAGGTACATAAGATCCTATAACATCGAAAGTATGATTGGTCACAATCATTGGTACATCAAGCTGTGCGAGTTTTAGACTCAATACTCTGAAAGCACCTCTAACTAATTGTGCTCTCGTCATATCACGAGTATCCTTACCCTCTGCTACATCTGCTACTTCTTTATTTGTAGAGAGCATACCCAAAGAGTCTAAACAAAATAGGATAGGTTTCCTTGCCTGTTCAGGTACAGTTTTATGATTTTCAAGAATACGCACAGCTTGAGTACGAAACTCTTGAATAGTTGTCACTGGTACAATAACAAATCTGTTTGTGTCAATATCTCTATCTTCAAGGATCTGCTTAGTAAGTGCACCCTCTGTTTCAAAATATATTACACCTGCTTCTTTATCCATATCTAGGAAGTTTTTAGCAACTCCTAGAGCGAAAAAAGTTTTACCTGTAGAACTCTCACCAGCAAGGGCAGTCACCTTGTTTCCTGGAAGTCCACCATAAATAGAACCACTCAATAAAGCATTAAATGCGTAAGACCCTGTGTCAACAAACTTGACATCAGAGTCTAGAGCATTTTCCGCAACTCCTGCGTACTCATTATCGAGATTATCTATAAGGTCGTTTAAATAACCAACCATATAATTTTCTCCTTTAGTTAAATAGATGCGTCAATAGGTTTGCTTTCCACTGGCTCTAACTCTTGCATCTTAATGTTAGGTGCCAACCTATTATTTGTTTCAGACCATTTCAATCCTACATATACTCGATACAACCCATCAGCTGTAATGAATACATCTTTGTTCCACTCTTCATATCCAGGAAGTGAAGTAGGAGTGATTATGTTGTTAGTTTGACTTGTAGATCTTTCAACCATTAAGTCTTCACCTTCACCAGATCCTTCCTCTTTATATATACTCTCGTTTTGAGTAATCCTTCCATTCACTTGGTCAGCTAAATCTGACTTTGCGATAGTAGTAGCTTTATCAAGAGCAAACTGAAGATCGTAAGAAACTGAAGAGCCGACACCATAAATAAATTCTTCGGCATCCCTGTTTCTAATCAATCCTTTTTCTACTTCTGCTTCTAAGTACCAAGTCGGCACTTTATTAAGAACACCATCACGATTTGCTTCGGTGGCAATCTTAGTAGTAGAACATGCTGCCAAAAATACCAGCATACCTGAGATTAATAGGATTTTAAAATTTTGAAATGATGACATCATAAACCTCCTTCACGATTTCAATTATGTTATTTGCCATTTCAGGATAAAAGTAAGTAATCCCAATCCCGATAGCAACTCCAATAATATATTTCATAATATAGTTATCTCCTAGTTCATTTCAGTAATTAGCTTCACGAATACAGAATACATTAATAACTGAGCACCCTCATATAATAGGGCATCAGTTGCGTTAGCATCTGGGTCAAACTTTTGTTTTCCCTGCCTAGTTTCTTCCTTACATGTTCTAGTAGTTATCTCCTTAACTATAATACCATTTTGGACAACCTGAGTCGTCTCTGTAGTACAGTTTGGACCATATGCTACAACCTTAGTCAAAGGTGCAGTATAGGCTGGAGGAGAACACATAGTGACTCCAAGCATTATCCATATAGCTATTACTTTTTTCATTATTATCATTCTACTCTTAAAAAACTTAAAAGTAAACCTCTGCTAAGTCTTTGAATTTAAAAGAAATCCTCAAGACTGGCTGTTTGCTTTACTTTCCATCCAAGTGATTGTATCATGATATCGACTGGATCTAGGAATACCTTTTCAAACATCAAGTCGTAATCAGCATAATCATGTATGCCGAACTCTTTAGGAACAACATCTAGGAAGGATATAACATTCTCCCTGATGACATTAGGTTTTTTCAAGTAAACGAATTTAATTTTCTCACCCTCTTTAATATCATTGTATCTTAGATCTATGTTCTTTTCTTTCAAATAATGATTATAAAGTAAAGCACCTCTGACATGAATAGGAGTTGCTTTCCTATATATGCTCATAGAATCTTTATAGTTGCTGAGACCATTTACAGATCTAGGGAAGGCAATCTCTTCAATAGGTAAAGAGTTGAAATAGTTTCTAGTCTCTTCAATATATTTGTAGAGTTCATTATTATCGCCATGTAGGATAACTGGTATCACACCCTTTAGAAGTTCACGAACAGCATAAGGAGTAGAAGATTTAATCATCTCTAGTCCCATAATTTTCATCTTAGGTTTTTTGTAGGATACACCTTCAGAATTATATACTGAAAGAACATATCTTTTTTTCGCAGTCCATAAACCTTTATCAGCTAGAACTTCTCTTTCCATCACCATCTTGTTAGCAAAAGCATTTTGCCTATTAGCAAGTTCTTCATACTGCTTATTAATATATGGCATAAATTTATCATTACATATAGTGTCTAGAAACTTGATGGTTTTATTTATGTCAGATTGTTTATCTCCCATAACTTTATCTACAAGTTTTTCGAATGTCACATATATAGAATCTGTATCAACAGCGATAATATAATCTTCGTTTTCTGTACCGATTATCTTGTTTAGATATTCATTCATTCTATCGTGTATCCAACGAATAGATAATTGACCAGAAGTAGTAATAGCTTCAGCCATTTTTAAATCAAAGTATCTGAAGTATTGATTACCAAGTGCACCATAAGCTGAGTTAAGAGCAATCTTCATACCCATCTGATAATTATTCTTACTTGATATAACTTTTAGTTGGCGAGTATCTTTTTCATCCTCATATAATTGCTGTGCTTGAAGCATTTCTTTCTTGGCGATCTTCCTTTGATTATAGAAGTCTTCCATAATACTAGGGAACACACCTCTGAAATCTTTTCTATATTGAGAGCCATTGGCAGCAACAGCAAACTCCGAATCTTTAGCAGGGTTTTTAAGATAATGCTCAACTCCTTTTTCTACAGACTCAGGCTGTAAAGTTTCGGGAGATATATTATACTGCATAATTAAATGGGGATACAGCGAGTTCAAGTCAAATGAAGCAACCCATTTATGTAAACCAATCAATGGCTCTTTTACGAATGCTCCTTCAAACTTAGTCTTTTTATCTTCATTAGATTTTGGTGGTATTACCACATTTACTTTCATCAGATAATTATGAACAATCATATCCCACATACGAACCTGAGAAAATACATCATCATAATTAATCTTAGCATTATATGCCATAGTAAGCTGAAGTTCAATCAGCTTCATTTTATCCTCTAGCCTGTCAACTAATACTGTATCAATAACATTATAATCAACAAATTTATTCCAATCGTTTTTATAGAACTCTGAGAATGTTGCGTACTCACTATGGTCAAGTTTCTTTTGACCAAGTTCAACGAAGGCAATATTATCTAGACGATAAGATTCTTGTGCTGTGTAAGTATATTTTTTATAGAGGTCAAGATAATCAAGTTGAGCAATACCTGCGATTGCTATGGCGAACTCTTTATTACCTTTTACGAATATCTCTCGTTCGTGTACAATTTTCCAAGGAGACAATCTACGAGCATGGTCTTCGCCAATTACATGACACATTCTTCGCCATAAATATGCGAGGTCAAAAAACTGAGAGTTCCAACCTGTAATTACATCAGGATAATTTTCAATCCAGTAATCTAAGAACTTGTGAAATAAAATCTTTTCATCACGACAATATACATATCGCCAGTTATTATGTTGCTTTTCGTCACCTGTATATTCTTTAGTGCCAAAAGTAATAATCTCTTTTGAATGATTATCTTGTAAAGTAATTAGTAGAAGTTTCTCGTTGGCTCGTTCAATATTAGGGAATCCTTCTTCAGTTTCGGTTTCAATATCTATTGACCAAATCTTAATAAGTTCTTTATCCCATTCAATATCATCCTTAAACTCATCATGCATATATTGGTAATGCCACTGAGTTTGACCATGTACATCCATAACATCATTGTATCGGTGTACAAAGTCTTTAGCATCCTTAATAGATCCTTGTTGGATTTTATAGGCAGGTTGCCCTTTTAGAGTTTTGTATGGTGTTTCGCCTTTACCTTTTGTGACCCAGACACTGGGTTTGAAAGGTATCTTCTCAGCTTTTCGCTTCGTGCCAGAAATATATCTGACTAGAAGCTGATTACCATGGGGATGAACATTTGTATAAAACTTCATTAATACAACTCTACTCTATATTTGTTTAAAAGTAAAGTTATACAATTAATTTCTTTTCGGGAGTCATAATACTAGGACTTCCCCATATTCTCTTATATTCGTCTTTTAATTGTTGGGTTGGATTTACAACAGACTGTATAGCTGTTTTGTAAAATATGATAGAGTTAGCTGGATCGCCATATGGGCAATAAGGTGCTAATCCTACTTGTGATTTTCCTTGGTCGTTAGGTTGCTCAGTGACTAGCATACTTGGAACTTTACATTCATATTGCTCAACACCGAAGTCAACAATCTCTGCTACAATAATCTCACCTGAGTTCATCATAAACAATTTTATATCTTCATCTTTCATAATATATCTCCATATTAAAGTGGTGCTCCCCAGCATCGGCTGGGGAGTCTTGGTTAATTACTTAATGTCGATGACTTTAAGTTTTTTCTCTTCAGGAATAATCCTTTCGAGTTCGACAGAAAGCATTCCGTCTTTTAGAGTACCACCTATGACTACTACATCATCGGCGACTGTAAATGTACGAGTAAAGTTTCTTTTAGAAATACCTTGATGTACATATTCCTCTTCAGTTTTATTTTCAGAAGGCACTGACTTAATAGTCAAAGTGTTCTCCTGATGTTCAACTGTAATATCTTTTTTAGAAAAACCAGCCACAGCCAGTTCAATAGCAAACTTCTCATCACTGAGTTTTTTGATATTGTATGGTGGGTAGCTTTCTGATTTTTGAATAGCATTGACTCTATCGAATGTATCAAATAGATTGTCAAAACCAATTGAAAATGGAGAAGTATCTCTCCAAACATTAAATGTTGCGTTCATAGTTTTCCTCCTTTATGAAGCGAGTTTAAATTACGAGAACCCATTATGGCATTCTCTACATTATATATAGGTATCATTTCAAAAATTTCAAGTCCTTTATATAAATTATTTTACGAGACCCTCACGAATAATGCTGGCACCTTGTACCAGTCAGTTCCTGCAGGATCGTACGAAACTGCTTGCTGTGGACCCATATTTCTCCAAGTGCTATTACCTGTAGAATCTATTTGTGCCCAGCTGTTCAAACCACCTGCGTCTCCAGGGTTTAGACCTGAAGCAGTATTGGGTGGCGAATAATTACTTGTATATCCTGGACCCAAGTCGGTTGTGCTTATAGTTCCAGTATGATACCAAAGTTTATCTCCAGCTACAGTATTTCCAACATTAATAAAGTCTTCAGTTGTACCAGCTAAATCATTGAAATAGTATAGGAAGGCATAAGTCTGATTGTTTCCTAAAGCTGTAGATGGTAAATTTGTTGAGTTAGTAGCAGTTGTAGCAGTGGTTGCTGTTAGAGCATTCCCAGTAGTATCTGCGTCAATAGATGAAGGCAATCTAGCTTTGTTTAAAGTACCACTTCCTATATTAGTGGCATTAGTTGTATCAGTAGTTGCCGATGCTGCCAGTGATGAAGTATCTGCTTTCGCATCTATCTGTGTTTGTACATTACCAGTCACAGTATTAAGATGTTGGAACTCAGTATTTGTGACTGTACCATCAGCAATCTTAGTTGCGTCAATCGCAGCAGATGCTTTTATATTAGCATCCTCTATATTTGTAATATCGTTTCCTGTACCATCAGCATCAATAGTTTTATTAGTTAGAGTTTCTGTTGCTCCAGCAGTTGAATAGTTAGCATCATTCGTAAACATTGATACATTACCACCTTTATTAGTAAGAGTATCAGATGAAGATGCTGTGATATATCCACTATTATTAGTGAACATAGAAATATTTCCAGACTTATTAGTAAGTGTGTCTGTAGAAGAAGCTGTAATAAATCCTGTTAAGTCAGGTGGAGTATTAGTAAATACACCTGTGACATTATTAAATGCCAAAGATCCACTACCAGATGCTGAAGCATTGATGGCTGATAAATCTGTATATAAGATACCAGCTGTATCGGATCCAGGTTGCCATTCCCCAGCAGATGCGTTGTATTTTAAAACCTGACCATTAGAAAGTCCAGTAGTATTTACATCTCCTAGTGATGCCAATGTCACATTCGCACCCTGTAATGCAGATACTAGATTTCCGTATGTAATGTGTTTTGTAGTAGATTCGGAAGTGTCAACAATCAGTAATTTATCAATGGACTCTGGGGTCGCTAGTACTGGAAGTTCACTAATCTTTGCGTCAGCCATTTACTCTCCTTATTTCTTTTTCCCAATATTATATTTAGGTACTAATTCCCAAGAAGATTTATCTTTATGGGATAAAACCTTAATCTGAGAGAGGGATGCTTTTGGCTCAGCTTGACTAGGATCTACAATATTTAATAGTTCCCAATCTTGTAGCAGAACAGCAATAGTATTCCTTCGCTCAATATCGTTATTAGCTATATTAGATTCTTTACCATCTAATGCGAAAAGTTCTTTAAAATGTACTATGAAATACTTGCCTTGTTTATGTAAAATATGGCAAGACTGAAATAGTTTGTTTTCTGTGCGAGAAGATATTCCTATTCGAGTTAGGGTTTCTCTAACTTTTAGAAAGTTATCTGGCTCTGGGAGTGTGACTTCAAGCATCTTCTCCGCAGTCCAATCGTAATGTATCATTTCAACTGACATGTCTATTTACCACCTTTATTTAGTTTTTGTTCAATAATGCTCATCTGGTCAGTTGTTAATATATCCATCACCTGACGAGCCTTTTCTGGAGAATATCCATAATATTCCATAACCAGTTTCAAAGACTCGGTTTGCTTCTCATTTTTATGCCACTTCGAGAACCTTTTGCCTTTTGTAATAGTATTTAGTAAAAAATAGTATTGCCAAGACTTCGGGACATCATGATATCGGTTCATCATGTTGGACTGCATTATTGTGTCAGGGAAATAACTCAACCCTCTATTAATAATAAAAGGTACATAATCCTTATCGGCAAGAGGATTATCCTGGAATAGATCCTTCTTGTCGTTAGTTATATTGTTAATATAAAGGAAAGGGTTTGCCATTATTTAAACTTACAGGAAGCCATTATCTCTGTAAGTGCTGCCATTTTATTAAGTTCATGGTCAGCGACAAATGCTGCTTTATACTGATAATCTGCGAGAATCAGAACCATTTGTGGAACCGAAGCAGATTCTAGTTTGCTATTAGCATTATTAAATAAATCAGAAAATAATTGGGTTGTTTCAACATCACTATTTTTAGTGACCCATTTACGAACCTCTTTGAAGTTCTTATCCTTTAGAAGTGTAAAGAGATTATTCCAGGACTCTTCACTGACATTAATCATAATGCCACTATCTATCTTACCAGATACTGAATATCTTTGAAGTTCGTTCAGCACCCTTCGGAAGTCAGGATAATGTTTTTGTATAATTTCTACAACTGCTTTTTGCTCAAAGTCCACACCCTCAGTATTAAGAATATGCTCCACTCTTTTATAGAAAGCTGTAGCAACTGCTGGTTTATCCTTAGCATCAGTCCTAAACTCAACCACAGCACATCTAGAGTGAAGTGGCTCAATAATCCTATTCTTAAAATTACAGGTAAATATAAATCGGCAGTTCCCAGAGAACTCTTCGATAAATGCTCTCAGTGCTGGCTGAGTACTGTTCGGATTCAAATAATCAGCTTCATCAAGAATAACGATTTTCTTTGAGTCAGTCAGGGAAACTGACGAAGCAAAGTTTTTGATTTTTGTTCGTATCACATCAATGCCAGATTCTTCGGAACCATTAATGAACAGATACTCAGCACCGACTTCGTTGCATAGTGCTTTGGCGACAGTAGTTTTACCGACACCAGCAGTACCGCAGAACAGGAAGTTCGGCAGTTGCCCACTAGCAACAAACTCTTTGAATGTATCCCTTAAACTGTCAGGAAGGACACACTCCTCAATAGTCTTAGGTCTGTATTTCTCGACCCAAATAAATTGGTCATCCATAATATAAATCTCTCAATAAAATTAAAAGTCAAAAGTAGAGTCAGCTTCAACTGCGATGAAGTAAGTCAAGTCATTCATCTTAGAAGCAAACTTAGAGATTCTTTTCTTAGAAATAGAAACTACATAATCCCCATCTAGCATTTTGAAATTATCAATCCTGAAATTTACTTTAAACACTTTATCAGTTGTGCCCAAAGTAGCATCCCAAGAGTTAGAAGTAGCATTCTTTTTATCAGCTACAACTACACTAACATTCGAACCATCGCCAATGAATGATACATCACCAGATCTCAATACTGAAGATGTTTTCATAATCATATCATACATAGTTTTTGATAAGTCGAATTCAATATCTGCGTCAACAGGAAGAGCATCCTTAGTTGGCGATGCTAGAACTGATGGATCGGCAGCAAAATATTTTACTTTAGATTTACCATTCGCTACAGTGACAAATTTTTCATCAAAGGCAAGTTCAGGATCTGCATCAAATAAAGAATACACACCCAAAAACTCATTCAAGTCATAGATACCAAACTCACTATCAAAGTTTTCTTGGACAGTAGTACTAGCCATGACATTTTTTTGTGCTGATATAGTTGATAAACGATTACCAGCTTTAATAAGAATATTGCCATTAATAGTGGCAAAGTTCTTAAGGACACTCAAAGTTTCTTTCGAAATTTTCATAATAATTATTTCTCCTTGTTAATTTTATCATGTTGATGTAAAGCCATCAACGCATAGTGAAGTATTTTTAAAATATCGGCACGATTATAACCATCTTTCTTGCCATACCTTTGGGCATACTTCAATACATTACCCATAAAAAATCCCATACCATGACCACAATCAATAATAAATTCGCTTGCTTGAAATGAGTTTTTACTGTAGTGACCCATGTAGGTCTTATCAATATATTCTTTGAAGTCTTCAATAAGTTTATCTTCATCAAATTTATAATTAATACCAATCATCTCACCAACAGTTTTAGGATTTTTATTTTTCATATTCAATACTCTATATTAAAAAAACTTAAAAGTAAAGTGGTGGACTCGACAGGACTCGAACCTGTAATACAAGTTTAGAAGACTAGTGTGATATCCAGTTTCACCACGAGTCCATCCACTGTAAATAGGCAAAAGGGAAGGAGATGGCAGTCCTTCCCTTTCTATCATCAGCTATCGTCAGTCAATAACAGATGAATCCCTTAAATCAGGAACTGAAACACCATTATCTTCATCGGCGACATCTATGTCAATACCGAAGTCTTTCAGTTCCTGAACGAAGTCGGCATCTTCCTCGTCTTTTATGACAAACTTTGGTTTCGGTAAACGAGATATCTTTATATCCTCAGCTTCACGAATCGCCATCTCTGAGTCTGCTCCTGGAGCAGGAAAGAAATAGATGCCTTTGTCGATCTTGTTAATTTTATAATTCCAGTTAGGTGTGCCGATCTTAGGAAAACTAGGATCTTCAGCATGTTTTTCTTTCAGCTTAACAATCCCTTCAGTACATTTTTCCAAAGTAATAGCACCACCAGTCTCAAGTTCAGGATAGATAACAATCATGTTATCTACCCATCGCTTTTGAAACTTAGTAAGAAGTTCGTATGGTGTAAGTTCCATTATTCAGATACCTCTTCTTCAGTCACCTCTTCTGGGGAATCCATTTCCCCAGCAGAGATTTTAGTGTAAAGGTCAAGGAATGCCATTTTAGTGACATCATCAAACCTATTCAAGCAAAGTTCAATTGCTTTCTTCTCATTTTTGAAGATAGAAAAAGCACGAACAATGTGAGTCAACCTACGAGTAGTGATATTCTCATCACACCCACCATCATCAAAAGTCTTACGAACAACTGCTGCCCACTTAACTAAGTTAGTGGCAAAGTCATCAAGATGTTTATTGATATTGATAGTTTTCTTCTGGTCAGCAAAACCAAAGTGAACGAATAACTTTCTAACAATCTCTAACTCAACTTTTTCAGATGGGTAAGGTTGGTTAAAAGTCACAGCAAACCTTTCTAGGAATGCTTCGTTAAGGACATTCGTACCGATGTATCTACCATCGTCAGATCCTTTACCTTTAGTGTTCGCAGTTGCGAAGATATTAAATCCTGGAGCAGGAGTAATCATTTCATTTTTTAATTTGAAATAAAATGGTTTTCCTTCAAGGATAGGTTGTAAACAAAGAAGTGTATTCGCACCACCAGCATCAATCTCATCAAGAAGAAGAGGGATACCAAATCTCATAGCGATTACAATCGGACCTTCTACGATTTCAACATTACCATCGACCAAAGTTTTAGAACCAATCAACTGGTCTTCATCAGTCATAGTATTTAAGTTGACACGAATTAAAGGTTTTTTCTGCTTAGCACAGATTTGCTCAATGCTAGTAGATTTACCATTACCAGTCGGACCTGCTATGTAAGAAGGATAAAACATACCAGACTTCACAATAACTTGTAAGTCACGATAGTTTCCGAAAGGAACATAGTTAGGATCCACAGCAGGAACCAGACTATCTTTATCAACAGTTGTTGAAACAGCTGAAGACTTAGTAGATGGTGTTGATATAGTATCAACAGCAACTGGGTCAGCAACTGGTTTAGAAACAGAACCACCTGGAATTACATAAAGTGCTGGTTTGCTGTTAGCAACTTTATTTTCCCAGATAGATCCTGGTACAGAAACACCAGAAGATCTAACTTCTAGTATTTGTTTGGCAGTCATTTCACGACTGTCACTTGCTTCAGGAAAAAGCTCAAATGCTCTTTCTAGGAAAGCAGTTTCTTTAGATAAGTTTGTCATAATATATACCTCACTAATTTTTTAACTTATACAGATGATTCTACTCTCATTTGACCCAAAAGTAAAGTAAAATCGTCCATTTTTTAAGATTATTTTATTATTAAAAAACAACTACTTATAACCTTTTTTACTTTCCTTGTGATAAAAATGCGTCGAAACTTATCTGTCCAGACTCATATTTCCATGTTCCATCGGTATTATAGTGGGTTGGAAACTCACCTGTTTTGTCATAAGTATCAATAGTCTTACGAATATGGTTTCCTTCCTCATTCTGCATACCCATCAACTGATGGAGGACTTTATTGTTTGGATCCTTTCGCCATAATTCAATAGCAAGATAATCCACTACCTTTTCGTCCATTGATGTTTTTATATGTTTTCCCATGTTATAGTTCTCCTTGTTAATAATGTCGTATTATCCCTGCGATAATAAAGAAGCAGGTAATTATTTCTAGATAGAATTTAAATCTATTCATATCCGAACCTTTCTAAATCTTCTGAGTAATATTTTTCTATTAGTGGTTTGCCTATTTGTAAGTAATCATTATCATCATGTTCTGGCATTCTGCTGGTAATGTTTAATTTTTCGCCACCTTCATCTTCAATCTTCTTTACGAATACATTATCAGCCAACCATAAATGTTGTTGAAGCCATGGTCGATATTCAAAGAAACAATCCATTTCATCATTTGCTTTTCCTACAGTATCTAACCACTTGTAATAATTTTCAGGATTAATATCTTGAACAAGTGGATTTAATTTACCGAGAAGCATCTTATCAAACTTTGACATCTCACTTATATACTTTCCAACATTCTGCGATATTCTTTGTTTGTGTTCATATAAAGTAAAGTCTATTCTTTCAGCAGTAATATGTTTTTGTGGCATAAATTGAAGTTCAAAGTAAAACAAATAAATTGACAATAATCTATCATGCGGATTCCTTACATGTGTATATATACAATCATAATCAGCATATTGTTTATCATAAGGACTATGCTTTCCTGTAGTCACTTCTTTCATCTCATCGCCATATAGTTCCTTCAGTTTGTACTTCTCAGTCGTACCACCAGTTTTGGGGATGTGTATGTAATAAACTTTTTTAGGAACGATATATGTCATTTTATCCAGTCCACTTTATATTTGTTCAAACTTTTAGGATATGCCTTTGGTAGATATGCTCTTACTTTCGCTAACCAGTTTTCTTTTGGTCTAGAAAAAGAGTAATAATGTATTCCTCTTTCGTTTGGTTGATACAAGTATAATTCATCATCATGTAAATATTGTATCTTAAATTCTTTTCTTTTGTCAGCCATCAATGCTTCAATATGAAAGATTAGGTCTTCAGCTATTCTAATATCTTCTTTAAATTGTAATTTAGAGATTGAACCCTTATGAAATCCTATCAATCTATTTAATGTGCCATGCTCATTATTAGGATGCTGATAAAAGTTCTGTAATAACTCTCTTAAATCTAACCACTCAGATATATAGGATGTTGGCTTATCGTACTTATCCCCCATATCCTTTCTTATTTGTTCGCTCAGCTGAGCCAGTTCAACCTTTTCATATATCTCATCTTTCCACTTATACTTACCACCTGATGAAAATAAGAAGTCGCCATCGTACTTTCTTTTAAATAACTCAGGCAGTGTAGATCCCCATGCGTCATCGCCATCTATTAAAAAGCAATAACTAAAGAATCTTAAATTAGTATCCATACCAAAGTGTTTCATCATCAAGTTTTTACCAAATCCTGGATTACCATTACTTCTAGTGCTAGAAAAATAATGACAACCTGTTTCTTCACAAGCAATCTTCATCCTATCTGCCCAATTAGTATCATTGGTGTTTGCGTGTACCCATATAGGATATCCTTGACAACTTTTCATACAGTTAAGAATATCTTCTTTACTGTGGTTGTCACTGATTAAAATTCCTATGACTGCTGTATAACCTGAGTAGGACATAAAAATAAAGGTACACCAGCATTCGGTGCCCACTGTTGAGTTTTACTTTGTATTTTAGATATCGCATATGCTTCTTTTTTATCAGAAGTTTCATGGATAATTTTGTTTTGATAATCGCCACCATTTTCTATCACACGAAAAAATTTACCTTTTCGCTTTACATGATATCTTAGTTTTGAATTAGGTGGAGGTGTTTTCTCTTTTCTCATAAAGAAGTACCATATCCTTTCTCTTTGGCGTTTATTAAAAGGTTTGCTCGGTCAAAAACCCACGGATCTCTGAGAGGTAAATGATGACCAGTGGATCCATCCCACCGAGCAAATGCTTCATCAAAAAATTCTATTTGACAAAGTAATGGATGTTCGTTTTGCAAATCACGAAGTTCGTCAGCCCACTTCTGCCATGTCGCATCATCGACAATGTTGTCATTCATTTCATAATAAATGCAGGAGTGGACTAACATTTGTGTTCGCCTTTGCTTAATCTTTTCTTTTATTTGTTGTTCATTCATAATTCACCATCACAATCTTTATATGCCCATACATCTATTTCTTTAGTTAGGTCGCAGTTCTTAGGATCTAGTCCACGATCTAACATTGACTTCATTACTACATCGCGACAATGATTAATAAAGTCATGGTCGTTTTGTTTGTTTTTCATAATATTAAATATACTACCGACAATCTGTACATTATCAATATGATAATCTTCATCGCTCCATATTCTATCTGCTGATGGATAGTATGGGGATCCTTTTTTATAAACAAACTCTCTACCACTTAAAACACACCTTTCTTGGGCATAAGTTGCTTCACATAGTTTATCTACATCTAGAGACCAAAATCTTTTTTTTGCTTTTGCTGCTGCTCTAGATCTTTGCCATTTAAGTTTTAGTCCACCGAATTCTGAATGTTCAGCCATTATGCTACCCTATCCACGAAAGTATTCATAAGCACTTTCGATTGCCTGTTAGTTTTTAACCCTTTAGTGAATTGCCTAGCGATTTGACTAGCAGTCTTTTTCTCGATGTTATCAATATCAGTAGCATCTACACTAGCAGGATTTAATTTAGTTGTATCTAAGAAAAACATTTCATCGCGACCGAAGTCAGAGAAAGATCCCCAACCACCATTCTTACGAATCTGTAATCTAGCTTTATCAAAATATGCTTGAGTACCATCATAACTATCATAATCAGGATGGTTCCAGTGATAGAACTGTTGCATACCTCTCCAAGAATTCCTTCCTAGGAAATATCCGATAGTAGTACAACCTCTAGACCTGATAGCATCAAGGTAAGCAAAGTCAAACTTTTGTCTAGAACCTGAAACAACATATTTCCTTTTAGTCACAGGATCTATAAGAGTATCAACATAAGAATGTCTGGTATCACTAGGATACATTTCCCTTTCAAGATTGTAATTGGATTGAATACCTCTATTAAATCCAGCACCATCAGTCAAAGTGATAAAGTTTAATTTATCAAGATTATGTTGCTTTTGAAATCTAGAAGTGTAGCCAACCATAACTTCAAGTGCTTCAGTCAAAGGAGTACCTGAAAGTGAAAGGTTGTATGAGTAGTACCATAAGAAAGAGTGTAAGTAAAAACACATTTCATCAAACTCTTTATTATTCATCTCATTAGTAAGTAGTTGGTACAACCACATGTTTTCTCTTCTAACATGGTGTAGTTTTTCATTGTTAGCAGATTTTGCAGCAACCACTTTTTGGTAATCTTCTTGAGATACTAACTCTACAGCATTTTCATTGTCATCGTTATATCTGTTATGTATATTATCATGATTAGAAAATGCCAATACTTCGAAAGGAATATTTACTTTACGACAGAAAGTTGAAAGAATAATTACTTGTCTCATAGTATCACGCATAATATTTTGCATAGAACCAGACCAGTCAACTAACATAACGAATCCATGATTTTTGTCATCAGCTACAACATTAATTCTTTTGAATAAATCTTCAGATAGTTTGTAGTTGTAAAGTTTTTTTACATCTAACTGACCAGTCTTAGCAGTTTCAGTACGAGCATACCTTTGAGCAGATTTTTTCATCTCAAACTCTTTTACCATGTAATCAATATCAGACTTAATATTGTTCATAAAGTTATCATAGTCTTCTTTATAGTATGGACCAGACTTTTCACCAAGATAATTTCTACCATAGTACCTTTTATATTCATCAGGATTTCCTTCATGCCAAGAACTATCCAACCACTGATAAGAACCATTATCTTTAATCATTTTACTATCATTCATAATTTCATTATGAACAGATTCTTTATCGCCTTTATAACCATCGGCTCCTGGAGTTTTAATATGCTCAAGAATTTTTTTGTAAGAAATTTTAGGATCTATACCCACAGGATATTCATCAATTTGAACATTTCTAAATATCTTACCATCATACTGAGCATGTTCAGTCATCTTAGTATCAAGCGATGCTTGAGTTAGAGATTCTAAAGAACTATCAGAATATTCAGGAGTTTGGTCAGCTTGACCCGAACCACCTTCAAAACCAGATGATGTTGTATCGCCTTCACCTTCTTCTGGTTCTTCGCCTTCTAACTTTTCACTGCTAGATTCTGAATCGCTTTCATCGTATTCAGTATCGTCAGTATCGTCATCGCTTTCAAATTCTTCTTCATAGTCTTCTTCATGAAGGTCACCTGCTTGAGCCATTGCTTCCTGAAGTTTTTCTTCTTCTTCTTTTTTCTTTTTACGAGCATACTCAGCCAACTCTTTAGCAAGTTCAATAACCTGCGGGAAAGTTTTACAGCTATCAACTCTAGAAACTATTTCGAATTCTTCAGTAGAAAATTTGATACCAGACTTAAGACCAATTTTAAAATACAGGTTAATTTTATCAATTAGTTGTAGAGAGTTTACATCTTTATCTTTAACTTGAAAGAAGTCATCATCAGCAAGTTTTTTATAACCTTGTAAAAAGTCAGTACGAAGTCCAGGATACTCAGCTTGAATTAGTTTTTCAATACGAACATCTTCAATAACATTCGCATAGTTTTTAGTAAGTTTATCCTTCATACATTCTTGATTTCCATAATCAGGGTCAGTCCATAAAGCATGACCAACTTCATGACCAATCATCAAGTTTTCAACAGACTCTTCAAGATTTACGAAAGTTGGGAGTGTAAGAACACGATTTTTTACATCGAAAGATGCAGTAGGAACTGAAGCACGAACTACTTGTACATCCTCAGTACTAAGTAATTTAGCAAGTATATCTTTAGAATTATTCATTTTACCTCTCAAATAATTTAATTTATACAGTCATTCTACTCTCTTTCCACCCAAAAGTAAAGTAAAATCGTCTCTTTTTTTAGATTATTTTATTATATAAAATCAAGTACTTATAACTATTGGTTGAAATTACCTCTAATTACTTGGGTTGTACGACCTCTTTTTGCGTCTTTTTCCATCTTTTTAATGGCTCTATCGAGTTTCATCTTAGATACTCTTTGCGTGAAATCTATTCCTATCATATGGTCATACTCATGTTGGAACACACGAGAGATATAACCAGATAATGTAGTCCTAATTTCTTCGCCTTTAAATGTTTGGTATTTCACCTTGATAACTCTAGGTCGAGAAACCATGAGCCAAAGGTTGGGTCTAGATAAACATCCTTCAGTCATTACACTAACTTCTTCTGAAGATTCTAATATCTCAGGGTTGAACACAGCCATAGCTGGTAAGTCCATATTTTCCTCAGCAGTCAATGCGAATACTTTATATGGTAATCCTATTTGATTGGCTGATAATCCTGCACCCTTTAATTTTCTAGAAGTCTCAATCAATAACAATCCAAGTTTTGCTGCTTCCTCTTGTGGATTTTCATCAAAGTTCCACTCGTCTTGTGGGGAAGTTAGTAATGGATCGTCGTATGGTATTAATTCACCTTTTGCATCATCAAGTATATTCATTATGAGATTCCTAGTTTTTTCTCCAGATTAGTAAGTTTATCCTTTAGTTTGAGTTTGGTAAGTTTTAGTTGTTTGAGTTTTTCAGAGTCAAATCGATGCTTTTCAACTTCTTCATGTATTTCTTTATGTTCGTAATTGACTCTATTGTATTGTTCCATTAGATGTGCTTGTGCGTTCATTTATTATACTCCTTGTTCGATTGATGAAAAATCATTCTTCTTAACAAATTTAATTACACTTCTAAACTTGTCAAAAAGTTGATCCCCTTTGTGAGATATAACGAAAACATTTGTTCCCTCGCCGATTTCATTTAGTACTTGTAGGAACAAGTCAGTACCACTCGCATCCATACTACTATCAAAAATTTCATCTAGTAGTAATAGATTCGTATTTACTGAATTCTTCATCTTGGCTATTTGTCTCCAAGTAAATAATATTGCTAGATCTATCCTCAGCTTTTCGCCCTCAGAAAAACTATCATATGTAAACTCGTCCCTATACCTTGAGCGAATAGTTTCATTGAATGTTTCGTCAAGTTCAAAGTGAACGAAGAAGTCCATTGCTTGCAGATATTTGTTGATAAGTTTGTTAATGATAGGAAGATACTGGCGAATAATCTCAGTTTTAATGCCAGTCTCAGCGAGAAGTGTTTTAGATACATCTTCAATTTGTTTTTGTTCTTCAACTTGCGTTTTTTCCTCAACTGCTTGTACAGCAGATTGTGCTAGTTCTTTAAGTTTCGCTTTCTGTGTCACCACATTTTCATCATCAATATTTAGAGTCGATTGTTCTTCTACTAAATCCTTGTTTGTTTTGCCCAACAAACTGAGTGATTGATTGAGAGCAGATACCTCTGAGTTCTTGCCCATTATGGTCTGGTTTATAGTAGCAATCTCCTCATATCTTTTATTTAGCTTTTCAAGTGCTTGACTTAGGGAAGATAAATGATTACTTGCTTTACCCAGCTTGTCGTTTAATTTAGTTAAGATATTATTCTTATGGTCGTGTTCTATACCTTGTTCACATTGTGGGCATACTTCATTATCTTCAAAGAAAGCAATATCATTAGTAATGCCTGACTTCTTATTATCATATCCAGCCATTAGTTTCTTAGCTTCTTCTAAATCTTTATTAACTTGGTCACCATCAGATATCTGAGTACTTAAATAATCAACATCTTTCATTAGTTGTTCGATTTGATTAGTAATATTGGTTATAGACTCTTCATTAATACGAATCTTTTCATTTATCTTTTCTACAGCTTCTTCTTTTACACTACTTAATTGTTCGAGTAATTCTTTCTGAGAATCTACTTGTTGTTTAGCGACAGTAATATCATTATCAACTTTCATCAGTTGTTCTTTAGTAAGTTTTGCCCTATCAGTAAGCAACTCATTCATAGTTCTAAATATACCGATATCTAAGATGTCCTCAATAACTTGTCGCCTGTGCCATAAGTTTAACTGCATAAATGGTGCATAACTAGCAGATCCTAGAATGACCAACTTATTAAAAGTTCGCCAATCAAAACCTATTATTTGAGTTTGTATATAAGTCTGCGTATCAGCATTGCTGGCGAAAGAATCTAGTTTTAAGCCATCTACATATAATTCTACTTTGTTAGGTTTAGCACCTCGTAATATCTTATAATGTTTATTACGAATCATAAACTCAATCTCTACTTCGAGATTTTTACCATTGATACTATTTACGAGTTGGTCTTTTTTTACTTTACGAAAAGGTCTCCCGAACAGAGAGAACATGAGTGCGTCAAGGATAGTAGATTTACCCTCACCATTTTTACCTACAATTAATGTAGTAGTAGAACGATTAAGATCTACTTCAGTCCATGCGTTTCCTGTGCTTAATAGGTTTCGCCATTTAAGTTTTTCAAAAGTAATCATTCAGCAGTTTCACTTTCAGTTTGTTGTGCTTCAGCATATAATCCTCTAAGGAATCCTTTTACTTTTTCCTTATCTAAATTTGTTTCTACACTATCAACATAACTATTCAATATATTCATGGTATCTTCTAAGTTTAACTCTTCATCAATCTCACCATCTTGAAACTCAGCGAAGTCCTCGATAATTTTAACATCGTGTGGACCTGCTTTATAAATTCCTTTCATAAATGTATCAAACTTATTAAAGTCTGACTTGTTAGCTACAATTACTTTGACATACTTATCAGCCATAATACTAGCATCAAAGTCATCATAATTATTGGTCACATCATCGTACTCTACTCTTTCAAACATAGTATATGGATTCTCAATAAACTCAAGTTCCATAGTTTCAGTATCCCAGATATGAAATCCTCTTGGGTCTTTATAATCAGACCAAGTTAATTCATAAGGATTCCCAAGATAATATATATGCCCATCGTTGTTCCTATGATGGTAATGACCCGAATAAACCAAACCAAATTTTCTAAACCTTTCTGCACTTAAACCACCATGAGATTTAACCCCACGATGCATTACAAAACCAGCTATCTCTAAATGCCCCATACATATTTCTGCTTTACTATCCTCTAATGCTTCCATACTTGATTGATAATTATCAGTACAGATCCATGGTAGCATAAAAATCTCACGACCATCAACTGTTATATCCATCGCTTCAGATATAGTGGTTATATTGCTATAATCATTTAATAGTAAATCAATAGAATTAGTATCGTTGGTGTTCTTATAATAGGTATCGTGATTACCAGCCAACATCCACATGTTCATACCATTCTCTTTGATAGGGTCAAAGAAGAACTGCCTAGATCTTTTTAATGAATGGTAATTAATGTATTTTCGGCGATCGAATGTATCACCAAGATTTAATATAGTTTTGATACCTCTTTCCTTCAAAGCAGGGAAAAAAGTATTTGTATAGAATTTATCCATATAATCTACAAAAGTGATAGCATCTCCTCTAGCACCGAAATGTAGATCGGTTATAATAGCAACTTTACTCATTGACCACAAACAACGAACAACTCAGTAGCTTGGCAACTATCTCCTTTATTAATCATGATAGTACCAGCTTCAGGTTGTTTCGCTTCCTTCATTATAAATTTACCTGTATCCTCGTTATATCCGACGATTGTTTTTTCCACACCTGTAGTAAACAAGTAATGGGCAAGACCACCTAATATTGTAACAACAATAAGAATTAATAGTGGACTAAAATTTATCAATATATTTTTATCTGACTTATTCATCATCCATTGCGTCACTTATAGGTGTCGATTTCTTTTCCTTTTTCTTTTTTTCTTTTGCTTCAAAGTATGGATCCAATGTTTGGTTCTTTTTCATATACTCAATATATTGGTTAGTACCTTCGGCATCTTCACCTGCTTCCATGAATGCATCAACATCCATCTCAGCAATTAGTTTCTGCTTCACATAAGTTTGCTTCTTTTCTTTTTTAATTCTTCGTAAAAAAGCATAGAAAATAATTTGCGTAAAGTATGAAAATGGATTACCAGATTTATCAGGGTCAAAGTTATGTATGTATTGAATACAGTTTTCAACACCATCCAGTATCATATCATCCCGATAGGTATAGTTGATGAAGTTAGGTTTGTAAGAAAGGTGTGTACCAATCTTCAATAGACATTCACCAATATACTCTGGGATTCTAGGTTTATCTTGTTTCTTTTTACTAGCCACAGTACAAGCATTTTTATAATCTTTTAGTGCTTGTAGAAACTTTTTATTATCAACATAATGTTGTGGCTTCTTTTTTGAGACTGCCATGTAGTCCTCCTATCAAAACATAATTCTATATAAAACATTCTTAAAAGGCAACTATTATTATTTTTCAATTAATGCTTGCTTTTTAAGAAACTGAAGAGTAGATTACAGGGTGTTCCAGGGATGATAACGAGACTGTTAGAATCCAACTGATTCTCCACATCCACATGCTGCAGTAGAATTAGGATTAATTATCTTAATGTGCGATCCTGCGAAATCTTCTTCGTAATCAATCTCAGATCCCATAACATATACCTCTGCTAATTTATCCACTATAATCGTATCTTCAATAAGGGTGCCATCGGCGACTTCGTTTGTTTCTTCCCACTTATAAGTAAATCCAGCACAACCTCCACCATCAAGGGCAAGTCGTGCATATTTCATGCCAGACTTTTCAAGTCTTGCTTGGATATACTGTTTTGCTGGGATCGTTATACTTATCAATGGATTGTTTTCTTTGATTTGCCGATGTTGCCTAGAAGATAATCGAGCACTTCTGCTGTATCCTCTAGTCTTTCTTCGCCCAAGATCTCTTCACTGCGTTGTCTCATAGTTTCGGCAGTTTTGCGTAATACATCTTGAGTTTCAGATAATCTTTTCTTTGGTACTGGTACATCGATGAGTTTTTCATACTCCTCGACTAATTCTATATAAAATGGAACTGAAAAATTATGAAGGACTTTAGTAAACATAATATCTTCTTTTTTAAATGTGAAGTTCCTATCTTCTGCGAAACCACAGAATGGTGCAGCAGCAGTGACATCTACTACCATATCTTGCCTTCTTTCATGAATAGTTTTTAATTCAAAAGGATATTGTACAGATATAGTTTCAGGTGCATCTGCTCTGATAGTAGCCACTAGAGTTTCCCCTGTGGTTAGCTTAAGAATAATGAACTCGTCATCTTCCCTAATTAGTTTTTCGTTATCCAACATTTACCTCTACTATTTTGTAGTTAAATTTTTCTTCGCTGTATATAGAGAGTCTTTCACTGAAATGTTTTAAAGTATGATTTTTCCAAGATTTCCAAGAAAGGTCGTCAGCTATATCATACAAATTACAAGTTTCTTTACCCTCTTTTAGTCTAAGTCCTCGCCCAATAGATTGTAAGTTTCTTATCTTACTTTTACTTGGCGAAGCGAAAATAATATTTTCGATAGATGGTATATTAATGCCAGTCGAGAATGTACCAAAAGAAGCAACTATGATATTGTTGTTTGTATCACCTGCTATTTCTCTGACCTTTTCCCTATCCTTTACGACTGTGTCCCCTGACACAAACCAGATGTCCTTTGAACCATCTACCTTATTATTTAGGTTTTCATATAAAGGAATCCCATGCTTTTGAACGAACTGATATAAGACTAAGGTATTTCCTTTTAAATCTGCAGCCAAGTTTACTATAAATTTATTTCTAGCATCATTAGTCACTAAGAAGTCCATCTCGTCAGCATACTTATTATTTTTTCTACCTTGTCTATCTAATTCATCATATTTTAATAGTAAGCAAGTAATATCTAAATCGGCAACCTTTTTATCTTCCATTAGTTTTTTAGTTGTAGTGACAGCAAACACTGGTCCAAACACACCTTCTAATACCAGCTTATGTACTTTCTTTCCATCAATCGTACCAGTCGTGCCTATCCTGTAATTACAATTAATTAATTTATCCATACAAGTCGTCAAAGATCTAGCTTTAAACTGGTGTGCTTCGTCACCAAAACATACATCAAACTGAGCGAACCATGCTTTGGGTTGCTTATATACTGACTGCCAAGTGGTAATTAATACTTGCTTAGAGATATCTTTAGTAAATCCTGAGTATAATTTTTGTACATTATCCTCTACATTCCACCCATTTATAGAGGAATAATCTTCAAAGTCTTTATATAACTGCTCAACTAAGGATGTTGTTGGTACTATGATAATAGCTTTTTTGCCTTGATTTAATAGATATCTAAGTGTAGAATATATAATCAGACTTTTTCCAGACGCTGTAGGACTCACCAAGAGTGTTCTTTCATCATTAATAGCTTTATGTATAGCTTCAACCTGATATTCTCTGGAGCTCAATTTTTGCCCCTTGGATGCTAATTTTAAGGAATTTACCCAGTTTTCGACCTCTTCAAAGGGTATTTTTCGGTCTATTACTACTAAATCCTTACATTCTATCTCATAACCTCGCTCCACAGCGAATCTTTCTACATATCGGTATAATCCAAGGTATAAGGTATGTCGTATTCTATCATATTGGCGGATTTTACCATCCCACATACGACTTCGGTACTGTGGAGTGAACTGAGCACCTGGAACTGAATAGGTAAAGTAATCGCAGAGCTCCTGTTCAACTGCAGGCTCCGAAAAACAGCGAATATGTATATTACTCGCTTTCTCTATCGTTATTTTAGGCACCAGATATAAATTTTTTCCACTCTATTGAGTTTTTAATGTCCCAACCTCTACTTGAGATTGATTTCATGATACTTTCGGTAGCATATACCATATCTTCAAGGTAAGATATGCGTACAGTTTGGTCTATCAGCTCTTTATCGCCATGTAATAGGTCGTCTTGAGCTGATTTTATAGGTTTTATGCCTTGATATTGCTCCCAACCATGTTCTTCTAACTCTTCTCGACCTAATTCACCATTATAATATCGTATTTTTAGTCTGCGAAGTGAATGAAACTCGGCTCTTTGCTTAGTAAGTTTCATTTTAAACTCCATCAGGAACTTTAAATACTTTTGGTGTAGGTTTGGGATGCGTACAGCTTCTTTATCTAAGTGGTCGTCATCGACTATCGAGTCTTTTGACCATTCGTCTTGTAATTGTTGTAAATTCATATAATTTATACTCCTAACAACTTAATCTTAGTTGATTTATTCTTAAAAGTAAAGGTCTATTGGCAGTAGTAATAGGTATATTTAAAGGTTGCACGAGTAGAAACCATCATAACATCTTGCATCTTAGCTTCAAACTGAATCGGCTCTAGTGCTGTAGGAAAACAATCAACAAATGTGAATGTTTTTACAGGTTGGTTTTGTCCAGATAATACCTGAAGTGTAGCATCTGAGAAGTTTTGTGATATTTCGGAAATCTTCGCTCTTTCCTCAGAGGTAAGGTATGACAAATATTGCTCATGATTTATTGGGAACCCAAGTCCAATCATCCAGTCATGTATTGCTTTCCAGTTTGTCATGTTAGCATCTACTTGAAACTCGACTACAAGTTCTTGGTATGTGAGTATTTCTCCAGGAACAGGGTTAGCCACTAAAGGTGTTTGTTGCATAAACTCGCCCAAAGTAAGTCCTGGCAATCCAACTGATTGTACAAAGAATGTAGTATCTGGTAATCTGGCTACATCAAAAGTAAAGCCATTAGGATTTAATGGGGATATATCAGTAGGGAATTTATTAGAATATGCAGTCAATTAACTTTCCTCTTTTGTAGTAATCTTAGGTGAGCCAAATGAGATGCCCACATATTTTTAAATTGTTTATTCTGTGCCCGATCTAGAACTCTTTCTAGTTTAGCAATTCTTCTAGCTAGTAGTTCTTCTGGTGCCATTTTCTCTTTGTTCGATTTTCTTTTTAAGATCCTTTTTATCTTTCCACATTTGTTTCAATCGTGGGTCAGATGTTTTATCTATAATCTTATCAAGATTTTCTATATCGTTTAATAAACTTTTATTCATAACATTATCCCGAGAGCAAGTAAACCAACAGCAAGTCCTAGCAGAAATGCCATGAAAATGAGTTGGTAATAATCTATCTCGAACTTGACTTGAAACCAGTCAATCGCTTGTTCGTATATTTCAATCAACTTAGACATAATATCCTCGATATTACTATTTAGGTCTTTTGAAATCTATATGCCGATATAATATTGGTGGAACCAGATGACTGCGACTGCGAGAGTACAAGGAACGATGGCGACTAGGGTCGGTAATAACACCATATATAGCATGGGGTTCTCGACCATAAAATCGACATCGTCCTCGTGAGTTTTTGTAGGTTTTTCTTTAGTATCCAAAATAACTCATTCGCATCGTCACGAATGTGGCAACTGGGAATCCTAAAGGAAGAGCAATGTATGCTAGAAATTCGGCAAATGCTTTGGTTTTTCGCACCATGCTCTTCGTTAATTTAATAACTGTGGACATGGTTTTTCCTATTAAGTGTTTACATTTAGTTATAAAAAAATAAATTTTTATAACCACCGAAATTATTTAGTAAAAAAAGAAGGGCAAGTGGGTTATAAGAATATAATACTTGCCCTCCAATTAAAGTTAGTGTGCTATGCCACGATACTGTAAACCAGTAGCGACTTTTACACTCTCTTTAGATATGGCACCATGTTTAATCCCTCTGTAAATACCACCTCTTTTGGATAATTTCTCATCCTTGGCGACATTTTCATCAGTGACTTTGATACCTCTGTAGAAAGTAGTCATCGTTTCCTCCAGATTGTAATAGGTTGATCGTTGAATAAAACTGCGCAATTCTATTCACCTATTGCGTTCCTTCGGTAGATTGTCGGTCTCGTTCCCTTTCGGTACTTGCTTGCCCCACTTGCGTGGGAGGTTTTCCTATTCTACTTACTTCCGTTCACTGCTACATTTAGAGTGAATGAACGATACTATTATTTAGCCTGAAAAAAACTTAAAAGTAAAGCATAAAAAAAAGGGGAGACCGAAGTCTCCCCTTTCAGGATTGTACCTTAAAAGGTTAAGATTACATTAGATTTGTAACTTTAACTCTTCTGTAGTAGTAGTTTTCGTCAGCTACTAGATCGCCAGAACCATCCAATTGGATAAACGGATTAGCTGTGAAGCCATATCTTGTTTTGAAACCAATTTTTGGTTGGAAAGTTGAAGGATCTACTGCTCTAACTAATTGTAGAGGTACATATGGGCAGTAAAATAATCCTGCGTCAAATGCACTTGTACCTTTATATCCAACTACAAAGTACTGACTAGCAGCACCATTTGCTGAATAAGGATCTACATACACTTTGTAGCGTCCATTAAGAACACCAGCAAAAGTTGTAGAAGCTTCATCTACATTTAGGTTAGTTGATAGAGCTGGAGCGTAATCTAATACACCAGCCATTGCTAAAGCACTAGCAACATCTGAAGAACAGATGATGAAGTTAGCTTTACCTCTACGAGTTTGCTGAGCAACCGCATTAGCTTCTCTTTCGATTTGGAAGAGTAAACCTTTGAATTTCTCAACAGACCATCTACCAGATGCATCAACATCTAGGTCGAAAGTTCCCGCAGTAGCTGTTCCAGTTTGAGCTCCTGGCTTAGCAGTTTTGTACACAGTTCTGATAACTTCTCTGTTAATTTCTGAAAGAATTTCAGTAGAGAGGATATTAGAAAGTTCGCCCTCAGCGTCAAGACCATGAACTGATTTCAAGTCTTGTGCTAGTTCGATAGTGTACTCAGCTTTCAGTGCTCTAGACTTAGCAGTCACTGAAGTTTTCTCGATTGAGAAAGCCATTTCTTGGAATGTACTTCCATCACCGAGTACCTCAGCAGCACCAGTAGTCATACCAGTACCAGTTGTGTAAGTACCATCTACTGGATTAGAACCAGCGTGAGTACCTGCACCAGAAAAGTCTGAGTCAGCTTCGTTAAATAATGCTTCAGTACCACCTTGAGTGCTGTATCTTGCTTTCATAGCAAAGATAAGACCAGTTGGCTGAGTCATTGGTTGAACACCACAAATATCATAAGCGATCATTTGCGGAGCAGATCTTCGTACTAAAGAAATTAGTACTGGATCGAATTTAGCCACACCACCTGTGTCAGGAAGAGCTGCAGCATCATTGACATGTACAGCTTCGAACATGGCTTGCTTTTCTTCTTTGATAGCAGTTTCCTGGTTCTCAAGAAGGACAGCAGTCACTTCTTTTCTGTATGTGTCTTTAATGGGAGCAACACCTTCGTGTTCCAGAATAGGTGACCATTTTTCCATTAATGATTTTCTATCCATTTTTTATCTCCTTAAAGTTGATAGATTAATTATTTTTGTTGCTTCTGTTAAGCATGTCAGCATAAGCAGAAATTTTAGGGTCTGAAATAGACTTCTTAGTTTCTTCTTCTAACTGTACTGGCTCATCAGTCACAACAGTTTCTACATTTGTTTTGCTTGGTTTAGAAGCAAAGTAAGATTCTCTGATAGTAGCGACTTTTTTCTCAAAAGATTCTTTGTCTTCAAAACTGAGATCCTCAGTTAATCCAGCAAATTTTTCTTTATCAGTTTCAGCCATACCATCGGATGCTTTAGAAAGGACTTCGTCTTTTTCCATAGCTTTTACACTCTTGTTAAGTTCGACATTAGCTTCAAGTTGCTCATTGAGCTTCTTCTCTAATTCTTCGACTTTTTCTTGAGCGTCTCCTAGTAAGTCAAATCTGTCTTCAGGAACATCAACATAATGTTCTGCGAACAGATTCTTCATACCATTAATGAAGCCATCTAAAATCTCCGACTTCATACCAGATTCGAGAGCGATTTCATTTTCACTTATCCACTGCTCAACTACATAGCTGAGATATCCATCAACTTTTTCAACTAGACTCTCTTTAGCTTCGTCTATTGCAACAGCATTAGACTCCTCTAATTCTTTTTTAAACTTAGCGACTTCGTTTTTAACACGAGATACAACTACAGTTTCAAAGATAGTAGTAGCTTTTTGTTTGAACTCTTCAGAAAGTTCTTCGCCATTTAACAATGCTTCAACATCTTCTGAAACATCTACTGCGATTTCATCTTCTTCAGCTTCTTCTGCTACAACTTCTTCATCAGACTCGACTTCTTCTTTCTTAGGAATCATTTTATCTTTATCCTTTTTCTTGGAATTGTTCATGTATCCCTCTTCCTTTTTGTCGTCATCGTCGTCGTCGTCATCTTCGTCGTCGTCATCGTCGCCATTTTTTTTCTTTTTCTTTTCGATAGCTTTCTTCAAAGCAGGTGGTAATTCACCTTCTTCGATTTCTTCTACCTCTTCCTCAGCTGGTGCTTCCTCTTCAGCAGGTGCTTCTTCTTCAGCTACTACTTCTTCAGCAGGTGCTTCAGCTTCAGCTTCCTCGCCAGATTTTTTCCAGCCTTCAGACTCCTCTAGAGTTTCGATTTGCTCTTCAGCTTTCTTACTCTCATCAAGGAGTTCTGCGATTTTTTGTTCTATACTTGACATGTTTGTCTCCTTAAAAGTATGGGTTATTTAATTTTCTTTAAAAATTTAGCAAAAGCAAATAGCTTTGCTTCTTCGAGTTGAGATCTTGTTGCCTTAGTTATTGAACTTTTTACAGCATCAATATCTTGCTCGACAAACTTACCATCTACGAACATCCATTCCTTGCCCTCCATAACACCTCGTACAAATGCATCTGGTGCCGACGGATCTGCGACTATATCAGCAGCAGTGGCAAGCATAAAGTCCTTTTGAACTTCAGAAGTTCCGTCTTTGGTAGTTTTCAATGAACCCATCCCTCTAGAAGATACACCTAGACTTGCTCCTTCGTCAATCAACGATTTAACAATCTTACCATAAGGTGTATCCATTATCTTAGCTTTTCCGATAAAGTTTTTATCTTCTAGCTTCAAATCCTTAATCATGTGCGATACTCTATCTAAATTAATAGTTGGAGAATCAGGGTGTCCCAACTCGCCATACGCACGATTCTTCTTGACATTTTCTTTCATATATCTTTTGACTTCTTTGTCAAGAATCTCTGTAGGGTACAATCTTCCATTCCTGTTTTTAATATCAGCTTGGAGGAATACACCCTCGATATTGTAATTCTTTTTACCTGTTTCTTTATCTTCTTCTATAAGATAGTTTACAGCTTCAGTATGTTCTTTAATTAGTTTCATATTAGCTTCCTACAGCAGTCTGGTCATCGTAAGCACCAAACTCTGGTGTTTCTACTGGGTCATTAAAGCCACCCATTTTAGAAAGATGAAGAAGTATCATACCTTTGCCACTAAATGTGACAACGATATCTTGATTACCTTCATCTTGTATCGATGTTTCAATCTTCGGTGCTCCTGGATGAACAGTAGCCACGAGGACAGAGTTTCTTACAACAGTAATATCTTTTGCAGCTTCACAGCTGTACTCGATTTTCTGTATGGCAACTTTAAGGGCAGAAGTAGTAATCGTTTCGTTTGTTAATTTTAAGTCTGCGTCGATATCAATAGTGACATTCTCATTAGTACCAGTCGCAGTGACTCTGACGATAGCTTTACGATTATCTTTTGCCAGAACTGTTTTCGTTATTGCCATTTAGTACACTCCTTTTAAAACTTCGATAAAGTTGTTTTTATTCTCCGACATGTGAGAAACAATCTCATCCTTGTCTTTCAGTAAACTATTTAGTAAAATTTGGTTTTCCTCGCTAATTGCGATCTTCGTACCATCTTTTAATACATAATCTAGTTTATTTCTTAATTCTTTTGCTTGTCCAACCTTAATCTCAGTTATGATTGGGTCAACATTAAAGTCAGTTGACGATGCTTTTCGAATATATGACTCAACCAACTCATCAGTAATAGTATCATCTGAGTGTTTCGCTATATATTCAGCAACTCTTTCTTCAGGTAGAAGAACATCAATACTATCTACTAGCTGTTGTTCTCTTTCCTCAGCCGAAGTAATCTTATGAG
>Ga0209359_10000025_pt1 | contig 30999 bp, 34 predicted proteins | sample MarorgKNORR_S2LV_FD_188224 | JGI IMG/M metagenome (GOLD analysis project Ga0209359, IMG submission 188224) | Marine microbial communities from the Southern Atlantic Ocean, analyzing organic carbon cycling - Surface_A/KNORR_S2/LV (SPAdes) (version 2) | ecosystem: Environmental > Aquatic > Marine... | reverse complement strand
GCCAGGTTGTAAAAGCTGGTGAAATTTTAATACGTCAAAGAGGTACAAATACTCATCCTGGTATTAATGTTGGTATTGGTAAAGATGATACTCTTTTTGCAAAAGCAGCTGGTGTTGTTCAATTCACTTACAAAGGACCAAAAAGCAGAAAAACTGCAAACGTTATTCCACAATAACATTTCTTTTATCTCATGAATTTTATTGACGAGGCCTTTCTCGAAGTTAGGGCGGGGAACGGTGGTGCCGGTGCTTCAAGTTTCAGAAGAGAAAAGTACATTCCATTTGGAGGCCCTGATGGCGGAGATGGTGGTAAAGGCGGTGATATCATCTTTAAAGTTAACTCAAATAAAAATACCTTAATTGATTTTCAAAATAAAAGAGTTTTCATTGCAAAAAATGGAAAACCAGGATCAGGAAAAAATAAATCTGGATCAGCAGCTGAGGATTTAATATTAGACATCCCAAAAGGTACTGTAGTTTATGATGATATTTCTAATGATGAGCTGCTAGATTGTTGTGATGATAACGCTTCATATGTTATTGCAAAAGGTGGCGATGGAGGTCAAGGCAATGCTCGTTTTAAATCAAGTACTAATCAAGCTCCAAGAAAGTTTACATTAGGCTTTGAAGGTGAAGTTAGATTCATAAGATTAGAGTTAAAATCCCTTGCTGATGTTGGTTTAGTAGGTTTTCCAAATGCAGGTAAATCTACTTTTTTAAATAAAGTATCATCTGCAAAGCCTAAAATTGGTAGCTATCCTTTTACTACGCTAAGACCTCATCTAGGCACAATACAAGGAAACGAGTCTAGTTTTGTAATTGCAGACATACCTGGTCTTATAGAAGGCGCATCAGAGGGTGCAGGACTTGGAATAAAATTTTTACAGCATATTTCAAGGACTGGTCTTTTATTAATTTTTGTTGACTTGTTTTCATCAGAGCAGCTTATGCCAGTTGAGCAGATAAAACTTTTGAAAAATGAGCTTGCAGCATATAAAGATGACTTAACACAAAAAGTTTCTTGGGTTGTTTGCAATAAGATAGATTTACTTGAGTCTCAAGATTTATCTGTATATACCAAATCAATTCAGAATGAACTAAATATACCAAATGAAGATATCTTTTTTATATCAGCTGCTACAGGAAAAGGCACAAAAGAGCTTTTAAATGCTCTAGAAGAATCTATATCAAAAAATAAATTAGATCTAATTTAAAGCTTTTACAGCTTTAGAAAGCCTGCTTTTAGTTCTTGCAGCTGCGTTTTTATGTATTACTTTTTTTGAAGCGGAGGAGTCTAAAACCTTTTCAGCATTAGTAAGCAGCTCTTTTGCTTTAACAGCATCATTAGCTTCAATACTAGCACGAACAGCTTTTACAGCAGTTCTTACCATTGATCTTTGTGCATGCTTTAACTTATATGTTTCAGCATTTTGTTTTGCTCTTTTTATTGCTTGTTTAGAGTTTGCCATAATTATTTTTAAAAATAGGTGCGTAGTTTAATGATGAAATCAGGATATGTCTATATTGAAGCAGAATTATTTAATAAGTCTTTTGCCTCTCTTTGCACAATCTTCGGATGGATTCCAGAACCATCCACCAGGATCCCAAGCTCTTCCATAATCTAAATAAATGCATTTAGCATAAGCATCCATTGCTGTATCTATTTTACCAAGCTTTTCAGCCGAAACTGCTTTAGTCCATAGAGCCATAGAAACATCATTAATAGCATAATTTGCAAAAACATTTTCTCTTTCTCTAAAATCGACTCTCCCGATTGGTGGAGGTGGAGTTTTTGCTTTCTTTAATTGACTTTGTTGATAAAGTGCATCCTCAGCATAATATTCGAAACAATCATCAACAATCTTTATTGCTTTTTTGTGTTGTCCCGAATTATAAAAATTAATCGCAGCAGATGCCCAGTAAGCTGAGTCACCCAATTCTGGATCAGTTGAAAAACAATAGCTCTGCTCATCATCGCTAAATGCAGAAACATTTATACAAGTTAATAAGATTAGCAATAGTTTGATTTTTTTTATGTTTTTCATTTTATTTATTTTTTAAATAAATATTATACCAAATGGTGGAGGCGGCGGGAATTGAACCCGCGTCCGTTAATCTTTCAGCCTTACTTCTACATGCTTAGCTCATTCTATTCGCTTTTGACTTTTATGGCCCGAAGAGCAGGGTATAAAAGCGAGCTTGATTAAGTTTAACCAAACTGCGTCCAAGCAACACAGCTTGGCTAGACTATGTGTTTTGCCGATGCTTCAAACCATAGTCAATTTTTGCATCGGTTAGCATTAAGCTGCTAAAGCGTAGTTGTCGTTATTTGCAACTAAATTTTTTGTAGTATGTTTTACAAGAGTTACCACAATCTTGGCATGCGCTTCGGAGTCCAGTAGAAACGTCGAACCCTGTTCGCCCCCATGGGGAGCAGAATTATACATGATTAATGTCATTTTCTAGAATTTTTAAGAATTCTTCCTTGATCTCGTTCCCAATCTCTTTTTTTAATGTCTTGTCTCTGATCATATAATTTTTTACCTTTACCAGTTGCGATATCACATTTGATATGATTTTCTTTCCAATATATGGATGTTAAAACAACTGTTAATCCTTTTTCCCCTTTTAATTTTTGTAGTTGAGATATTTCTTTTTTATGCAACAAGAGCTTTCTTGATCTAGTTGGGTCTGCATCAAAATTTTTAAGTGAAGCTGGTGGGTCAATTTTGGTTCCAATTAGCCATGCTTCATTATTTTTAAAAGTTACATAGGAATCTTTGATATCAACCTTCCCATTTCTTAGTGATTTGACTTCCCAACCTTCTAAAACTATTCCCGCTTGAAAAGATTCTCCAAGTTTATAGTTTCTTGTTGCTGTTTTATTCCTTACAATTAGTGCAGGCTTATCTTTGGACATGTCTTTATTATGTCTCTAGATAAGCCTAGTGCAAGAAAAACTTATAAATAACATTGAATATTAATACTATCAAATCAACATATGGCTATATTGGGTTCATACCATTTGCTTTATTATCAATTACTCCTTGGATAACAGGCGGTTATATTGGACAAGTGGCTATTATTTTTCAAATAGCTTATGGTGCAATAATATTAAGTTTTTTGGCTGGTATTTCATGGGGTTGGCGTGATGATCAGCCTCAACAAAAGAAAAACCTTTCAATTGGTATAATTTATAGTCTTATTTCTTGTTCAATGTTGATTTTAATTTATTTAAATATGATTCTGGTTGCACTATTAATATCAGTAATAACTTTTCAATCTTTTTATTACTTTGAAAAATCAACATATGATTTTAAATATAAACATGAAGACTATCAGAAATTCAGAAGAATGCTTTCTTTACTAGTAGCGATAAGTTTTTTAATATCAACAGCTTATTGGGTTAATCCTTATAGCAATCCTCTAAATTAAAGATTATATGGAAATACAAAAACAACTTAAATCTCATGGTGCATGGATTGGAAAATGGACTTTTATTTTAGCAGCAACTGGATCTGCGGTGGGTCTTGGTAATATTTGGGGATTTCCATATAAAGCAGGCACAAATGGTGGTGGAGCTTTTGTATTAATTTATTTGGGATGCATACTAATAATAGGACTGCCAATCATGATAAGTGAGATTATCATTGGAAGAAAAGCAGGCAATAGCCCTATTAATGCAATGAAAAATGTTGCATTAGAATCTAAAAAGAGCGGCATATGGCAAGTTGTTGGTTGGAGTGGCATATTTGCTGGAATTCTGATTCTATCTTTTTACAGTGTTATTGCTGGAATATGTTTGAACTACATTTTTATTTCAGCAACTTCAAGTGGAGCTATTAGTTCTCCTGATCAATTTTCAAGTGTCATATCATCACCAGCTAATCTAATTATGTGGCATACGATTTTTATGGTGATGACAGCACTAATAGTATCTGCAGGAATCAAGGATGGTATTGGAAGAATGGTAAAAATTTTGATGCCTATGCTTGGTTTTTTGATGATATTCATGGTTATTTATTCAATGATTAATGGAGACTTCACCAAAGCATTATCATTCTTATTTGCCCCAGATTTTTCTGATGTTACATCTGACACTTTATTGCAAGCAATGGGACAAGCATTTTTTAGTTTAAGTCTTGGGATGGGATCAATTATGGCTTACGGCGCATATATGCCAAAAGATCAAAAAGTAGTAGGTTCATCATTTACAGTTGCTTCGCTAGATACTTTAATAGCAATGTTAGCCGGTCTAGCAATTTTTCCTATTATTTTTGCATTTAATCTTGAGCCTAATAGTGGGCCAGGATTGGTATTTGTTTCAATGCTTTCTGCATTTAACCAGATGCAGTTTGGTCAATTTATTGGCCCATTGTTCTTTATTTTGCTATCAGTTGCTGCTTTAAGCTCTTCAATTTCATTGCTTGAACCTGGTGTAGCATATCTTTCAGAGGAAGGAATTTTATCTAGAAAACGATCAGCCAAAATAATTTCTTTTTTTATATGGGTGCTTGGAATTGGATCCGCTTTGAGTTTCAACACCTGGTCAGACGTAGATATTATCTCTGGAAAAAACTTTCTAGATTCTATGGATTTTATTGCTAATCAAATATTGCTTCCCCTTGGAGGTATGTTGATTGCGATATTTGTTGGTTGGTTTATGAAAGAGTCCCTAATCAAGGACGAAATAGGCAACACCAATACCACATTATATTTAATGTGGAGATTCTTTGTGAAGTTTGTCGCACCTTTATGTGTTGGATATATTTTTTACAGACAGTTTTTTTAATATTTGATGGCAAGAAAAATTAGTTTTCAAAAAGTTTTGAACGTAGACTCAAGAAAGGCTTTTGAAGTTATTACAAATTTCAATGATTACTCTGATTTTATACCTGGATGCATAAGGGCAACTTTAATTTCAAGAGAACTTCCGATTGAGATTGGTAGGCTTGAATTCAAAGTATTAGGTAAAGAATATTTTATTGAATCTGAAAATACACTAGATGATAGTTCTATCACCATTAGACAACTCAAAGGCCCTTTTGAAAAATTTGAGGGCAGGTGGTCAGTTGCCCATATAGATAAAAACTCATGCCAAATAGATTTTGACGCAACCTATGAATTACCTTTTTTATTAAATGCAATAACTCCAGAGCATTTAGCAAAAAATTTTTCTAAGAATATTATTGATTCGTTTATTGAAAGAGTCTCATGAAAGTATTCTTTACCTATCAAGGAATAGATAAAAAACATTTTTATGAATTCGATGTTTCATCAAGTCTCACTGTAGCTGAGTTGATAAAATATGATGAGATAAATCAAATTATTTCAAACCTAGACCATGAGCTAGTAATTGCTGTAAATAGTGAATTACTTGATGGTAATTTTAAACCTCTTCCAAATAAATACAGACTTAAAGAAGGAGAAAGGGTTGAATTACTTCGTCCTCTTCACCAAGACCCAAAAGAAAGAAGGCTTAAGAAAGTTTAGTTTAGCTGGGGTGATGATTTTTCAATTATCCAGCTTTCTACTAAGCCATTCTCATTAAAATAAATAGTAAGCTTATTTTCAGTCACTATTTTCTCACCAATTGTTACAGAATTAAAATAATCCCATCTTGAGTCTCTAAAAGGATCTTGGATTAAAGCTGTCCCAAAAATATATTGAACTTGCTCTTTTGTTAAGCCTTCTTCTAATTTTTCCATATCTTCATCTGAAAATATATTTCCCTGCAAAACTGGTACCTTATATGGACTTAGAGAAGAACATGAACTTAAAGAAAGAATAAAAATTGATACGAAGAAAATTGAAGGAAGTTGTTTCATAATTATTTTGGATTATACTTTGTTATAACTTTAAAGTCTGTTCACAATATTGAATAAGACAATAAAATATTAAAAAAATTGCAAAGCATGTCCAATCAAAACGAAGAATTAAAAAAAGCTGGTTTAAAGGCCACGCTTCCAAGAATAAAGATTATGGAAGTTCTTGCCTCTACAGCAATCCAAGAGGAAGCTCACTTTAGTGCTGAAGATATTTATAAGGAGCTGATCTCTAGAAATGAAGATATAGGCCTAGCAACTATCTATAGAGTTCTTACACAGTTTGAGTCGGCAGGAATGGTAACAAAACATCATTTTGAAAATAGTAAAGCTGTATATGAAATTAATTCTGATGAACATCATGATCATATGGTTGACGTTGATACTGGCAAAGTTATGGAATTTCATGATGAAGAATTAGAGAAACTTCAACATGAAATAGCTAATAAAAAAGGCTATGAGTTAGTCGACCATAGTATGGTACTTCACGTTAGAAAAATAGAATCTTAAATCAAGTTCAGCACTTGAACTGGAAATTTAAATCCCAATATAGGCTTCAAATAGGACTTAAATATGCCAAAAGAAAAAAAAGTTAAAAAAAATGATATCGAAACTGATGAATTAAATTCTGAGGAATTAGCAGATGAAGCTGATGTGATAACTAATGATGATATGGGTTCTCCTACTTATGAAGAGCTTGTTGATATTAATCAGGAATTAGAAAAATCAGTCTTAAGGGCTAATGCTGACTTAGATAATGCATTAAAAAGATCTGTTAATGAAGTAGAAAAAGCACACAAATATGGAGTTGAAAAGCTTCTTGTTGAGTTATTACCGGTTATAGATAATCTAGAGCACGCACTAAATAATCTATCTGAAAATGCTACCAAAGAAGATAAAGAGGGTATTGAATTAACTTTAAAGTCTTTTGAATCTGCCCTTGATAAATTCGGAATGATACCCATTTATCCTGTTAATGAGGAATTTAACCCAGAAAAACATGAAGCTGTAACCATGGAGCAAGATAAAGATAAAGAAAATGGCTCTATTGGAAATGTTTTTCAAAGAGGTTGGGAATTACATTCAAGGATAGTAAGGCCAGCTAGAGTTACAGTGATTAAAAATTAGAGGAAAAATTATGTCAAAAATAATAGGAATTGATTTAGGTACAACTAATAGTTGTGTTGCCGTAATTGAAGGGCAGCAACAAAAGGTTATTGAAAATGCTGAGGGTGGTAGAACTACTCCATCAGTTATTGCTTACACAGATAATGATGAGGTGCTTGTTGGATTACCAGCAAAAAGACAAGCCGTAACCAATCCTGAAAATACTTTATATGCAATCAAAAGGCTTATTGGAAGAACCTTTGATGATGAAGTCGTAAGCAAAGATGCTGATATGGTGCCTTACAAAATAATTAAAGCAGATAATGGTGATGCTTGGGTAGAAGCATCTGATAAAAAATTAGCTCCACCTCAAGTAGCCGCTGAAGTTTTAAAGAAAATGAAAAAAACTGCAGAGGACTACCTTGGACATGAGGTGAAAGAGGCTGTTATTACTGTACCTGCATATTTTAATGACTCACAAAGACAAGCAACTAAAGACGCAGGAAAGATTGCCGGTCTAGATGTGAAAAGAATAATAAATGAACCAACTGCTGCTGCACTTGCATATGGGCTTGATAAGCACAAAGGTGATTCAACAGTTGCTGTATATGATCTTGGTGGCGGTACATTTGATATCTCAATTATAGAAATATCTGATGTTGATGGAGAACATCAGTTTGAAGTTTTATCAACTAATGGAGACACATTCTTAGGTGGTGAAGACTTTGATTTACGATTAATTGATTATTTTGTGGAACAATTTAAGAATGAATCAGGCTTTGACTTGAAAAGCGATCCTCTTGCCTTACAAAGACTCAAGGAGGCTGCTGAAAAAGCTAAAATTGAGTTATCTTCTTCAGAACAAACAGAAGTTAATCTTCCTTATATAACTGCTGATAGCTCAGGACCGAAACATTTTGTTCATAAAATTACAAGAGCAAAATTAGAATCATTGGTTGAAGATTTAGTTGATAAAAGTTTGGAGCCATTAAAACTTGCACTAAAAGATGCAAAGATTTCTAAAAGTGACATATCTGAAATTCTTCTTGTTGGTGGACAAACAAGAATGCCACTAGTACAAAAGAAGGTTTCTGAGTTTTTTGGGAAAGATCCAAGAAAAGACCTCAATCCGGATGAAGCTGTAGCCGTCGGTGCTGCAATCCAGGGTTCTGTTCTCTCAGGTGATACTACTGATGTTCTTTTATTAGATGTTACACCTTTAACTCTTGGTATAGAGACGCTTGGCGGTGTTTCAACACCTCTTATTGAGAAGAATACTACTATTCCAACTCAAAAATCACAGGTATTCTCAACTGCTGAGGATAATCAGACTGCAGTTACTGTTCATGTAATCCAAGGTGAAAGAACTCAGGCTGCCCAAAATAAGTCACTAGGGCAGTTCAATCTTACAGATATTCCTCCTGCAACAAGAGGTGTTCCACAAATTGAGGTATCGTTTGATCTTGATGCTAATGGTATTTTAAATGTATCAGCAAAAGATAAAAATACTGGCAAAGAACAATCTATTATTATTAAAGCATCAAGTGGACTTTCAGACGAAGATATTGAAAAGATGGTTAAAGATGCAGAGGCTAACGCAGAGGATGATAAAAAATTTGAAGAGCTAGTAAAAGCAAAAAATAATGCTGATATGCTTGTTCATGCTACAAGAAAAACTATTGAAGAGTCAGGTGACAAGTTAACTGATGATGAGAAATCACAAGTAGAAGATGCTGTTGTTGAGTTGGAGAAAGCTATTACTTCAGAAAATATTGAATCTATTGAAGCTGCAACTAAGGGTGTAAATGATGTTCTGACACCCTTGACGCAAAAACTATATACGCCAGAAGGAGAGGCTCAACCTCAAGATGAGAGTTCTGCTGAAAACCCTGACAATACAGTTGATGCTGAATTTGAAGAAGTAAAAGAAGAAGATAAATAAATAAAAAATGTCTAAGAGAGACTATTATGAAACTTTAGAAGTCTCTCGAGACGCCTCTGCTGCTGAGTTAAAAAAAGCCTTCAAAAAGAAGGCAATGAAATTTCATCCGGATAGAAACCCAGATAATCCTGAAGCTGCTGAAAAATTTAAAGAAGCAGCAGAGGCATATGATGTTCTATCAGATCCTCAAAAAAAATCAGCCTATGATCAGTTCGGCCATCAAGGTGTCCAGGGTATGGGCGGCGGCGGCCCTAATTTTAATGATATAAACATCAATGATATCTTTGGTGACATATTTGGAGATGTTTTTGGAACTAGGTCATCATCAAGAAGGCAAAGAAGAGGGTCTGATCTTCAATATAATTTAGATCTTTCTCTCAAAGAAGCAGTTCTTGGCACCCAAAAGAAAATTAAAATACCATCTCATCAAGAGTGTCATGATTGCAATGGAACTGGAGCTGCAAAAGGAACAAGTCCAGTAACTTGTTCAAATTGTAATGGAGCAGGTCAAGTTAGAATGCAACAGGGATTTTTTTCAGTTCAACAAACATGCTCAGTTTGCTCTGGTACAGGTCAAGTAATTAAAGATAAGTGTAGAACTTGTGGAGGCATGGGTGCCACCAAAGATAATAAAACTTTATCAGTTAACATTCCAGCAGGGGTTGATAATGGGGATAAAGTTAGACTAAGTGGTGAGGGTGAATGGCAAAAAGGGGGTCAATCAGGAGATCTTTACGTTGCAATAAGAGTTTTAGAAAATCCTTTATTTGAAAGAGATGGCAAAGATTTATATATTGAATCTCCAATCCCTTTTGAAGTATCAATTTTAGGAGGATCAATACAAATACCAACTTTAGAGGGATCAATTTCATTAAAAATTCCTGCACAAACGCAAACAGGAAAGGTATTTAGAATAAGAGGTAAAGGCGCAACAGTAGTAAGAAACAGCAGAAGAGGTGACATTCTTTGCAGAGTTGTAGTTGAAACCCCATCAAATTTAGACAGAAAACAACTTAAACTTTTAAAATCATTTACCGACTCATTATCTAAATCGAAGAACTTTCCAGGAACAGATGCATTTAATCAAGCTTGTAACGAAATTAAGGATTAATTAATGAAAACTATTTTTGTTAATGGTTTGTCTGGAAAGATGGGTAAGACTATAAACAATTTAATTTTAGATGATTCAGATCTTAAAATTGTAAAAACAATTAGAGATTCAGATGTAGTTATTGATTTTTCAAGACCTGAATCAACAATATCTCTTATCATAGAAGCTAAAGAGCATAAAAAGCCCTTAGTCATAGGCACAACTGGTTTTACAGATATTGAACTTAAGTTAATAAAAGAAGCTTCAAATGAAATTCCAATTATGCTTTCCTTCAATATGAGCAAAGGTATCTATTATTTTAAAAAAAACATTGAACAGTTTTTAAAAGATAATTCAGACTCTATGAAATGCTTAATATATGAAACGCATCATACTCAAAAAGTTGATGCACCATCTGGAACTGCTATTGAGCTAAAAAAGTTTATTGAGATTAATAATAATCAGAAATATATAACCTCAATCGAAATAGAGTCTAAAAGAGTATCAGATATTTTTGGAATTCATGAAGTTATCTTCTTTAATGATGCTAATCAAATAAGTTTTAAGCATGAAGCTTTATCAAGAAAAATATTTGCGGACGGTGCCATATCAATTGCAAAATCAATGGTTGGTATTTCTGCAGGAATGTATACAACTCAAGATTTTTTTAAGTAGAAATTACTTTAAATTTATCTACTTTGCCTATAGAATACAAAAACTTTTTAATACGAAAATCCTAGTTATTTAAAGTTGGGGTGCTCAATACTGAGTCAACTTTATAGGGATTGGAGAATAACCCCAAGGAGAATTAAATTGAGTATAGTTTCAGTTAAAGACCTGTTACATGCAGGCGTTCATTTCGGTCATCAACAAAGATTCTGGAATCCTAAAATGGAAAAGTTTATTTTTGATACCAGAAAACAAATAAGTATCATAAATTTAGATCTGACTCAGGAGCATCTAAGTGCTGCTGCATCAAAAGTTGAAGATATATGTTCAAAAGGAAATAAAGTTCTATTTGTTGGCACAAAAAGATCAGCTAGTAAAACAATTAAAGAAGAAGCATCATCAATTGGTCTTCCTTATGTTGATAAAAGGTGGCTGGGTGGAACCTTAACTAATTGGAAAACGATAAGAGGCTCAATTAGAAGGCTTCAAGATATTGAAGAAATGATATCTTCAGGAAGAATTGAAAAACTTATTAAAAAAGAAGCAGTAGAAATCCAAAAGGAATATACAAAACTTCAAGCAAGTGTTGGCGGAATCAAAGATATGAAAGGTTTACCTGATGCAATATTTGTTATTGATGTTAAATACGAAAAAATTGCAGTTTTAGAAGCAAAAAAAATGGGTATACCTGTAATTGCACTTGTAGATACTAATTCTGATCCAGACGGAATTGATATGGTCATTCCTGGAAATGATGATGCAATTAGATCAATAAGACTTATAACAAAAATAATTGCTGATTCTTGTGCAAGAGGCATAGAGTCTTCAAAAGGCTATGTGACTAAATCAAACTCTGAAGCTCCAGTTATTCAAACCATTAAAAAAGAAGAGTCAGTTGAAGTAGAGGTTGATAATAACGATGCGCTTATAGAACAACCATCTAATGATGAATTAAAGCAAGAAATATCTGAAGATAAAAATCAATCTGAAGTGTCTGAATCAATTGAAGAAAAAGTGTCAGATGAAGAAAAAGTTGATAATGATGATTCTAACAAGGAAGAAAAATAAAAATGGAAATTAAAGCATCGCAAGTAAAAGAATTAAGAGACATGACTGGTGTTGCAATGATGGAGTGCAAAAAAGCACTTGTTGAGTGTAATGGAGATATTGAAAAGGCACTCGATTTGCTCAGATCAAATAGTGCATTAAAAGCAGAAAAGAAAGCAGCCAGAGTTGCTGCTGATGGCGTGTTGAGAGTTTATGTTGGTGATGACTACTCAACATTAATTGAAATTAATTCAGAAACTGATTTTGCAGCAAAGGATGAAAATTTCATTCAGTTTGCTGATGATGTTCAAAAATTTATTTCAGAAAATAAATTAACCGACATTTCTGATATACAAACATCTGAGATTGAGGATAAAAGAAAAGCACTTGTCCAAACAATCGGAGAAAATATTCAATTAAGAAGACTGGAAACTATTGAGCATAGCTCTGAAATGAATACTAGTTCATATGTTCATTCAGACTCAAAGCTTGGATCTATTGTCGTTATTTCTGGTGGTAATGAAACATTAGCAAAAGACATTGCAATGCATGTTGCTGCATTCAATCCCTTGTGTTTATCAGAGACTGATATCGATCCACAAATTCTTGAAAGAGAGAAGGCAATTTATATGGTTCAAGCTGAAGAATCAGGGAAGCCTCAAGAGATTATGGAAAAAATGATTGAAGGCAAGCTGAAAAGATTTCTTTCTGAGGTTTCTTTATTGTCACAAAATTTTGTAAAAGATCCTGAAGTAACAATTCAAAACCTTTTAGATTCAAACAATGCAAAAATTGAATCTTATACAAGATTAAAAGTCGGTGAAGGCATCGAAGTTGAATCTAAAAACTTTGCTGATGAGGTTGCTGAACAGTTAAAATAAGTTTATGTCAAATCTAAAACACCAGCGCATTCTCGTTAAATTTAGTGGAGAGTCTGTTGCTGGAGATGATGAGCATGGCATAGATCCCAAAATTCTTGATCAAATGGCATCTTCAGTTGCATCATGCAAAGAATTAGGCGCACAAATAGGAATTGTCATAGGTGGCGGCAATCTTTTTAGAGGTGAGAAGTTAAATAAAGCAGGAATGGACAGAGTTGCAGGCGATCATATGGGAATGTTGGCTACTGTAATGAATGGAATTGCATTAAGAGATGCTCTTGAAAGAGCAGGCATTAAAACTAGAGTAATGTCTGCTATCTCTATGTCAGGAATAGTAGAACATTATGATAGAAGGCTTGCAATTCAACTTTTAGATGATGGATATGTCGTAATATTTACAGCAGGCACTGGCAATCCATTTTTTACAACTGATACAGCTGGATGCCTCAGAGCTATAGAAACTCAATCAGATTTAATGTTAAAAGCTACACGAGTTGATGGGGTTTATGATTCTGATCCAGAGATTAATGAAAATGCAGAATTTTTCCCAGATCTATCTTTCAATGACGCAATTACAAAAAATCTAAAAGTAATGGATGCTACTGCACTAACTTTAGCAAGAGATCACAATCTTCCAATAACAGTTTTCAATGTAAATACTGAAAATGCATTAAAAGATATCATTTGCGGTGAAAAAATAGGTACGTTAATATCATAAAATGAACGAAATATTAAATAATGCAACCTCGAGAATGGATAAATCTATTTCATCCTTAGGTCAGGCATTTAACAAGATTCGAACTGGTAGAGCAAATCCCGCTATTTTAGATGATATAAAAGTTGACTATTATGGCAATCTGACAGTCTTAAATCAGACTGCAAGTATAAGCGTTGAAGATGGGAGATCTTTAGTAATTTCACCTTGGGATAAAAGCCTCATACCTGAAATAGAAAAAGCTATATCTAATTCAAATTTGGGATTAAATCCAAGCACATCATCTGATTTAATTAGAATTACAATGCCTGCATTAACCGAAGAAACTAGGCAGGATTATATTAAACAGGCAAGAGCAGAGGCCGAGAACTCTAGAGTATCTATAAGAAATATTAGAAGAGATGCAAACCAGGCAAGTAAAGAGCTCCAGTCCTCAGGAGAAATATCAGAAGATGATTTAAGAAGAATAGAAGACTTAATACAAAAAGAAACAGATAAATATATCGGGCTTGTTGATTCAGAATTAAAAGCAAAAGAATCTGACCTTTTAGAAATTTAAAATAAGCCTCATGGCTAACTCATCAAAAGATAAGCAGAAAAACATTGCAAAACATATTGCTATTATTATGGATGGCAACGGTAGATGGGCTATTTCAAACTCTTTAGATATTAGTAAAGGCCACAGCAAAGGTGTTGAAATTGTCACAGAAATAGTAAAAGAATCAGTAAAGCAAAATGTATCATCATTAACCTTATATGCCTTTAGTTCAGAAAATTGGTCCAGACCCAAACCTGAGATAGATGCAATTAAGAAGCTTGTAGTAAAAGCTATTAATGAACAAGTACCAGATTTAAAGAAACAAAAAGTAAAACTTAAGTTTTTTGGAGAAATCGAAGATTTTGGCTCAAAAATTTTAACTAAGATTGATGAGGCAGAAACTGCTACAGGTGAATATGAGCCAGTTCTTAATTTAAATGTTGCTCTTGGTTATGGAGGCAGACAAGATATAGTTAACTTAACCAAAAAAATTTCAACCAGAGTGAAAGAGGGTCTAATAATACCAGAGCAAATAGATGAGAAAATGATTTCTGAGTTTTCAGCCTCTCCGATTGAAAATATAGATTTATTAATCAGAACTGGAGGAGATAAAAGAATAAGTAATTTTTTACTATATCAAATCGCTTATACTGAAATCTTATTTGTAAATAAATACTGGCCAGATTTTACAAAAGAAGATTTTGTAGAATGTTTAGATAACTTTAAGACAGTGAGCAGAAGGTTTGGCAAAAGAATATAATTCAAATTTATTAAGACGAACTATTACAGGGTTGATAATCGCCTTGCCTTTAATCTTTATAATAATTGCAGAAAACTATTGGATTTTTTTGACTTTAATTTCAATTTTTTCAATAGCAGGATTTTACGAGTGGATAAAAAATAATTTTAGACAACCAATTTTATGGGGCTTTAACCTAATTTTTATGTATTTTTGGTTTTTAATTTGTCTCTTAGTTGGACTTTTGTCTGCACCGTCTTTTGCTTTAAAAGAATTTTATGATTTACATGAACTAAGTGCAGTCTCCGTTTACCAAATAATTCTTATAATAATTGTAAATACATCTCTTTTTGATATTTTTGCTTATTTTGTCGGATCAAACTTTGGAAAACTTCATATTTCTCCAAACATAAGTCCAAATAAAACTCTAGAGGGCCTTATAGGAGGTTTAATTGGGAATATACTGTTTGGCTTTTTGATAAGTTATTTACTTAATATAACTTATTGGTCTGTTTTAATATGTTTTTTTGGTGGAATATTAGCTTTTTATGGAGATTTGCTTATAAGTTTTCTTAAGAGAGATAAATCAATAAAAGACACTGGCAATATTCTCCCTGGGCACGGAGGAATCTTAGATAGAATAGACTCTCATTTACTAGCAACACCCATAATGCTTTTATTTTTTATTTTGATCGTTATCTTATGAAAAATATTATTGTATTGGGTGCTACTGGTAGTGTTGGAGAAAGCGTACTTAGCGTAATTAAACAAAATAAAAATAAATTAAATCTATTAGGTATAACTTTCAGCTCAAATATAGTCAAAGCAAAAGATATTATTAATGAGTTTAAATTAAAAAATGTATATTCAGAATCTAGCGATAGTCATGAATATCTTAAACAGTCATTTCAAAATAATAATGAATTAAATATCTTTAAAGATAAGTCTGAATTAGAGGATTTGCTTAATAAAGATGATGTAGACATCATAGTATCTGCCATTTCAGGTTTTGCCGGTCTTGAGAGCACTCTAATAGCTTCAAAAACTGGAAAAACAGTATTACTAGCCAATAAAGAAAGTATAGTGGTTGCAGGTGAGATCATTATTCCTTTAGCTAAACAATACAACACTCAGATCATACCTATTGATAGTGAGCATAATGCTATATTTCAATGTCTTAATTCTGATAAAAATACAGATGACGTATCAAAGATAATAATAACGGCATCTGGTGGCCCATTTTTAGATAAAAGTATTTATGACCTTTCACAAGTTACAAAAAATGAAGCCTTGAATCATCCTAATTGGGAAATGGGAGAAAAGATTACAATTGACTCTGCATCATTGGTTAATAAATGTCTTGAATTAATTGAGGCGAGACATTTATTTGATTTGGAGGAAAAATTTTTTGAAATAGTAGTTCATCCCCAAAGCATAATACATTCAATTGTCACTTATAAAGATGGGTCGAGTATTTGTCAGATGAGTAATCCGGATATGAGGGTTCCCATTGCTCATGCATTATCAGTTAATGATAGTAGATTAAATCTTGATTTCTCTGAAATAGATTTTTCATCATTAAGTCTTACATTTCAAAAAATTCCTGAAGATAGAGCTCAAATATTTAATATAGCAAGATATATATGTAATAACGGAGGATCTTCTGGAATAATATTTAATGCAGCAAATGAAATTGCTGTTCAAAGTTTTTTAATGGAACAAATCACTTTTGATAAAATTTATGAGGTAATTTATAGAACTTTTGACACTGTTCCTTTGTCTAAAAATATTGACCTTAAAACGATTTATGAAATAGATAATCAAACACGCATAGAGGCCAAGAAGGTGGTAAAATCCATTTCTTAAAATTATGACAACATCAATTATTTACATAGGCTCTTTTATAGCATTGCTTGGTGTATTAGTGACTATACATGAATATGGTCATTTTAAATTTGCGAGAATCTTCAATGTTCATGTTCAAAGATTTTCTATAGGCATGGGTCCGGTAATTTATAAGAAACTCGATAAGCATGGCACTGAGTTTGCTATATCTGCTCTTCCTCTTGGTGGATATGTCTCAATGATCACTGAAAAACTTATAGAACTAGAACCTGAAACCAAAGAGCAATTAAGCAAAGACCAAATAAAGAATACTTTTGATTCTAAACCAAAATGGCAAAGAGCATTAATCATGTTTGCCGGACCTCTTGCAAACTTTCTATTATCTATATTTATTTTTTCACTTATATTTTTAAACACACCAGATCCACAAACAACTGCTGTTATTCAAGGCATTGATGATACTATAAGCTTTAAATCATCTGATGACTTTCTTTTGCCTGGAGATGAAATAGTCGCTATTAACTCTTCAAATATATCTGATCCAAAAGACATTAGTCTTGAGTTATTATCCTATGCTGGACATACAGGAACAATTTATCTTGCTATAAAAAGAGAAGATATTGATAGCAATATAAATATTGGTATAAATGTTGAGGATTTTTTACCAACCTCAGAATCCCAATCTAACCCTATTAAACATCTTGGGCTAGACTTAGAGTATAAAATGAAACCAATTATAGGCTCTGTAATCAGTAACAGTCCCGCAGATAATGCAAACCTTAAAGCAAATGATGTCATCTCAAGGATTAATAACATTGAAATTGAATATGCAAGCGATATAAGAAAAGCAGTCTCTGAGCTACCCAATCAAACAGTATTTTTTGACATACTTAGAGAAGATAGATTAATTCAACTACCTGTAAAAATTGGTTCATCTATGCAAGATGATGGTAAAGAGTATGGAATTATAGGAGTTTCTTTTGGCACAAGCAGATCTATATATGAATCTTTTTCTGAAGCAACATATGAAACATATAACCTTAGTCTAAAGACTCTTCAGTTTATAGGTAAAATGATTACAGGAAATATGGGCACAGAAAATTTAAGTGGCCCAATTGGTATTGCACAAATGGCTGGGAATACTGCGCAAGCTGGATTTATACCTTTTATGTATTTAATGGCTTTGCTTAGTATAAGTTTAGGGGTGTTGAACTTACTTCCAATTCCAGTTTTGGATGGAGGACAATTGGTACTTTTAGGCATAGAGGCGATTAGAGGCAAGCCATTAGAAGAAAAAATAGAAAATTTTATTTATACAGGTGGAGCATTATTAGTAGGCGCGTTAATAATATTTGCAATTTTTAATGATATATCTCGATTTTTTTAGGAAGTTAATTGAAAAATTTTAAAATCTATTTGTTGTGCCTAATTATTTCAGTTCAGGCATATACTTTTGATGAATTTATAGTTAGTGATATAAGAATTGTTGGGCTTCAAAGAGTCTCAACTGGAAGTATTTTCAATATTATTCCAATAACAGTTGGCGACAAGATAGATATAAGAAAATCTACAGAAATTACAAAATCTTTATTCAATACTGAGCAATTTGATGACATAACCATTGCAAGAGATGGTAATACTTTGATTATAGGTGTTGTTGAAAGGCCTTCAGTTTCTAAAATCGATATTTCAGGAAATAAAGCGCTTGAAACAGAACAATTATTAGAAAGTCTTGACGGAGTTGGTATTAAAGAAGGAAGTGTGTATAAAAGATCTACTTTGGAGAAAGTAAAATATGAATTGGTTAGGTCTTATTCATCGAATGGAAGATATGGGGCAAATGTAGATATTGAAGAAATTAATCAGCCCAGAAATACAATTGAAATTAATATTATTGTTGATGAAGGAACTGGAGCAAAAATTAAGAAAATTAATATTATTGGAAACGAAATATATTCAGATGAGGACCTTAAAGATTCATTTGAGTTATCTGAAGGATCATTTTTTTCATTTCTTAGAAATGACAATTCATATTCCAAAGAAAAATTAACAGGAGATATAGAGTCATTAGAATCTTTCTATAAAAATAGAGGCTATATTAAGTTCTCTGTTGAATCTACACAAGTTAGCCTATCAAAAGACTATAAAGATATTTTTATAAACTATAATTTATATGAGGGTGAAAAATATAAGATCTCTGATGTCAAAGTAACTGGTGATATTCCTGTAGAACTTTCTGTATATGAAAATGCAGTTACTGCTCTGAAAGGACAGACATACTCACAACAACAAATTACATCGATAGAAGATTTTTTTATAAAAATTCTTGGGAATCAGGGGTATGCTTTTGCAGAAGTTAACCCTTCCACAGAAATAGATGATGAAACCAGCGAAGTAAACATTATTTTTAATGTTAATGCTGGAAATAGAACATATACAAGAAAGATATTATTTACAGGCAACGAGACCACTCAAGATCACGTTTTAAGACGAGAAATGAGACAGTTTGAAGGAGCTTGGTCATCTGATAATCAGATTGAAACTGGAAAAGTTAGGCTTGAGCGACTGGGATATTTTAAACAAGTTGAGGTTGAAACAATACCTGTGGCGTCATCAGACGATCAAGTCGATGTAATATATACAGTTGAAGAAGAAACGACAGGTTCAATAGGTGGCAATATTGGATACAGTGATTTTGGACTAATGTTAGGTTTCAATTTACAAGAACAAAATTTTCTTGGATCTGGAAATACTGTTGGTATTGGGATCAACAAGAATATATATTCAGAAAGCTACAATTTTTCATTTGTAAATCCTTATTATACAAAAGATGGTGTCAGCAGAGGTTATAACATTTATTTTAGAGAAACAGACTATGGTGAGTTTAATGTCGCTAACTATTTAACTAACTCACAAGGCACAGGAATACAATTTGGTTATCCTATCTCTGATGTCCAAAGATTAAATTTTGGATTTACATATGATAAAACTGATATTGATATTGGTAATAGGCCAGCCAGAGAAATATGGGATTTTGTTAATTCTGAGGGTAGTGTTTTTGAGACTCTAACAGCTCAAATTTCATATCAGAAAGTTACATTAAATAGAGGATTATTCCCAACTAATGGATCTTCAACAGTTTTTAGTCTGTCTTCAACAATTCCTGTTGGTGATATTGATTATGCAAGAGCTAATTATATCTACAAATTTTATAGACCATTGTCTAGGAATTATGTCTTTGGTTTCAATATTGATCTTGGTTACACAAAAGCTTTTGGTGATACTGAAGAAACACCTTTTTTTAGAAATTTTTATGCAGGAGGCCCAAGATCCTTAAGGGGTTTTGAATCAAATACACTAGGTCCACGAAGCACCAATCCACCATGTTATGAATTTAATTATGCTGAAGGCACATGTCCAAATCTAATAGATACAGATGGGGATGATATTCCTGATATACCTTACTATAATCCATATGCAAATACTGAATATACAAATAGAGTATCTATCGGTGGAAATATTAAGGTAGAGGGAAGCCTCCAACTTATATTTAAATTACCTTTTATTGAAGATCAACGCTCGTTAAGATCAGCATTCTTTTTTGATTTCGGAAATGTGTTTTCGGATAACTGCAAAGACTATCAAATTAATTGTTATAAGCCTGCAATTGATGATCTTAGATATTCATTCGGAGTCGGCGTAACATGGATTACAGGCTTTGGACCTATGAGTTTTGCTTTTGCAAGCCCACAGAATGCAGGCCAATACGAGAGAACTAAGGAATTCCAATTCACAGTAGGAAATGTATTCTAATTAATATAAAATATCATCACCAATTAAGGGGTAACTATGAAAAATATTTTAAAACTTAACTTTTTAGCAATCTTTTTAATGTCGATACAGCAAATTAATGCTGACGAGATAGCAGTTATTGATATGAGAGCTGCAGTCCTATCAACTCAAGCTGCTAGTGATGCCTTTAAAGCTCTTGAAGAAGACCCTGATTACGCAAGTAATCTTGAAGAAGCGCAAGCATTACAATCAGAAAGACAGGAGTTAGCTGAAAAATTGCAAAAAGAACTTGAAACTTTATCAAATGAAGATATTGCTAAAATGCAAAAAGATATTCAAGAACTTGGCAAAGATATAGAATTTCTAGCAGGAAAATTACAACAAGCCCAAGAAGAAACAGCTCAAAAAATATTCGTTAGCAGTGGTGCTGCAATGCAAAAAATCATTGGTGAGTTAATTCAGGCAAAGCAAATCAAAATGTTACTGCAAAAAAATGAAACAATTCTTTTCAGTGATCAGGCGCTTGATTTAACAGATGACGTTACGTCAATGCTTGACGTGGCTGCTTCTGAAAATGGTGCAACAACGGATTAGTGCCAAAAGACAAGAGCTATTCATTAGGTTACATAGCTGATTTAACAAATTCAAATATTGTCGGCAATAAAGATTTTATTGTCGACAATTTGTCAACCTTAGAAAACGCTTCAGATTCTTCAATAACATTTCTGGCTAATACAAAATATAGGAAGTATCTTAGAAATTCAAAATCTTTGGCGGTTATTACTAATCAAGAAAATCTTCAAGAGGATCATAGGAATTATATTGTTAATGAAAATCCCTATGAGGTTTATGCTCATGTCAGCAAGCTTTTTAAAAACATAAATATTGAAATAGAAAATAAATCTATACATCCGTCAGCAGTTATTTCAAATGATGCAATTCTTGGTGAGAATGTATCTATTGGAGCAAATGTAGTTATTGGACCTAATTGTTCCATTGGCAATAATGTAATTATTAAATCTAATTGTTCAATTGTTCAGGATGTTCAAATATCAGAAAGCACCATTATTCACAATGGTTCTGTTCTCGGCTCTGATGGATTTGGTTATGCGCCAACAAAAAATGGTTATATAAAGATAGAGCAGATTGGAGCATTAATTATAGGTTCAAATGTAGAAATTGGTGCATGTTGTTCAATTGACCGTGGAGCTATTTCAGATACTGAGATACATGATGGAGTTAAATTAGACAATCAAATACAAATAGCGCATAACGTAATTATTGGTAAAAATTCAGCGATAGCAGCCTCAAGCGCAATTGCAGGATCTACAGTTATTGGTAAAAATTTTAGGATGGGAGGAATGTCAGGAGTCATTGGCCATATAAAAATTTGTGATAATGTAACAGTCGGCGCACATACCCTTATTACTAAAGATATTAAAGAACCAGGAAATTATGTTGGTACAATGCCAACTCAAGATAAAAATAGTTGGGCAAAATCATCTATATTTATTAAAAAAAGAGGCTAGTATGCTAGAACAATTTAATGAAATTAAAAATTTTTTACCTCATAGAGAACCTTTTTTATTCATTGATGAAATAGTAGATATTGAACTAGGTAAAAGCATTCATTGCATATTAAAAAATTCTCCAGAAGAAGATTTTTATAGAGGCCATTTTCCTAACAATCCAATCTTTCCAGGGGTTCTAATTGTAGAAGCACTTGCACAAGCATCGGGAATATTAGGTTTTAAAACAATGAATAAAACACCAGAGCAAGGATCTATTTATGTTTTTGCAGGAATTGATAAAGCAAGATTTAAATCTCGTATCGGTCCGAATGATAAAGTACATCTTTTTAGTAAAGTTATTAGTGAAAAAAAAGGTATATGGAAATTTGATACAGAAGCTAAAGTTGATGAAAAAATTGTTTGCACAGCATCTATTCTTTGTGCTGACAGGAAAGCCTAATGAATATTCACTCCTCTTCAATCATTAGCTCTAAAGCAAATATTGATTCATCTGTTGAGATAGGTCCATTTTGTATTATTGGTGATAATGTTCAGATTGACGAAGGCACTAAAATTTTGAGTCATGCTGTAATTAAAGGGCCAACAAGAATTGGAAAAAATAATATTATTTATCAGTTTTCATCAATAGGTGAGGATACTCCTGATAAGAAATACAAAGGGGAGGAAACAAGGTTAGTTGTAGGTGATAATAATATTTTCAGAGAGGGTGTAACAATTCATAGAGGAACAATTCAAGATAAAGGCATTACGGAGATTGGTAGTAAAAATCTCATGATGGCATATACCCATGTTGCTCATGATTGTGTTGTAGGTAATAGTAATGTATTAGCAAATAATGCTGCAATTGCTGGTCATGTTCGTATCGGCAACAATGTAGTGCTTGGCGGCTACTCTGCAGTTCATCAGTTTTGTACTTTAGGAGACTATTGTTTTGCTGGTATGAATACTTCTATAACTATGGACATTCCTGCATATACTAAAGTTGCCTCAAATCCAGCTAGAGTCATTGGGTTAAATACAACTGGAATTACAAGAGATGGCATATCAGAAGAATCATTAAAAATTATCAAAAAAGCACATAGATTAATTTACAGAAAAGGTCTTAAATTAGATAGCGCATTAGAAGAGTTAGAAAAAATGCATTCAAATAAAAATGATGATTATTTAAAAATTTATATTAACTCTATAAAAGAATCAAAACGCGGTATTTTAAGATAAGTGAACTCTCAAAAACCAATTATCAAAGTTGGAGTTGTCTGTGGTGAACATTCTGGTGACAGACTAGGTGCAAAAATCATATCAAGTCTAAAAAATACGCATAAAGTAGAATTATTTGGAGTAGGTGGCCCAAAAATAATTAATCAAGGATTAAATCCTATATTCAATTTTGAAAAACTTCATCTAATGGGTTTAATTGAACCTTTACTTAATTATCGAGAACTAAAATATTTACGCAAGAAAATCATAAACTTATTTTTAAAAGAGGAAATAGATTATTTTTTTGGAATTGACTCACCTGACTTTAATATTGGAATTCATAAAGCGTTGAAAAATATTGGTAAAACAAAAAATATTCAAGTAGTAAGCCCTTCAGTATGGGGGTGGAGAGAGGGAAGGATAAAGCATATAAAAAACTATATCGATTTAACAATGTGCTTATTCAATTTTGAAGATAACTTTTATAAAAAGAAAAAGCTACCAAGTATACACATTGGCCATCCCTTTAGTGATTTATATAATTCTAACGAAGAAAAGGTATTTCAAAAATATTCTTTAGATTCACAAAATCAATTTGTTTCCATTCTTCCAGGTAGCAGAAAATCTGAAATAAGAGATTTATTACCAACTTACATAGATTTTATTAAGATTCATTCAAAAAAAAATGAAAATTATGAATATTTAATTCCAGCATCAGATCAAGAAATTTTAGAATTGATAGTTTCATATATACCCCCATCACTTCCAATTAGAGTAGAAACTGAATCTGCTAAAGATTTTTTATCGATTTCTAAGTTTTCAATTGTTACATCGGGAACTGCAACATTGGAGTCAGCAATTTTGGGAGTTTTTCCTATTATTTGCTATAAAACCAATCCAATAAATTATTTTATAATTTCTAGAATGCTTAAAGTTGATAATATTGGTTTGCCAAATCTTTTATTGGGAGCGCGTAAGTTTCCTGAATTAATTCAAAGAAACTGTAATCCAATATCAATTAATGCTGCATCAAAAGAGATTGAAGATATGCAATCTGTATCTGCACAATTAAGAGAGCTACTAATTGGTGAAACAGAAGAAGAATATATAAATGCAATTTTAAAGCTTTGAAACTTATTGCTGGAGTTGACGAGGTTGGGAGAGGTTGTTTAGCAGGGCCTGTGATCGCAGCAGCTGTAATTTTTAAAAATAATATACCTGGTTTAAAGGATTCAAAGAAGCTCTCAATAAAAAAAAGACAGAAATTGTCTTTAATAATAATGGAAAATTCTTATTTTTCTTTTGGGTCAGCGAGTGTAAAGGAAATTGATGAAATAAATATTCTTCAAGCTTCTTTATTGGCAATGAAAAGAGCTATACTAAACTTATCTGTTAAGCCAGGAAAGATACTTATAGATGGGGTTCATAAACCTGATTTAGATATAGATACTCAAACAATAATTAAGGGTGATTCTTATATAGATGAGATAAGTGCAGCTTCAATTATTGCAAAAGTTTATAGAGATAATTTGATGTTGCAATTTGATAAAAAATATCCAAATTTTCATTTTTCTAGTCATAAGGGATATGGAACTAAACTGCATAAAGCTGCCATAAATAAATATGGTATTACTCCAGTTCATAGAAAAACTTTTAAGGGCGTTATTAATTAATAACATGAATAAGACATTTTCTCATTTAAGAATTTCATCAGAGTACAGCATCACCCAAGGGTTATTAACTATTAATCAACTAGTTGAATGTGCTAAGAAGCATTCTGTTCCATCACTTGCTCTTACTGATAAATCGAATATGTTTGCAATGGTTAAATTTTTTAGTAAGTGCGAAGCACAAGGAGTCAAACCTATTTCTGGCTCATCATTAAAAGTTATATTCGATGAGGACGACACTTCCCATGAACTTCTGTTATTAGCTAAAAATAATAACGGCCATAAAAACTTAATGAAAGTGATTTCAAATGCCCATAATAATTTCACATATCAGAATCCCATTATAAATTTTAAAGATCTTCAAGAGTTTAAAGATGATGTAATAGCAATATCAGGTGGAAAAGATAGCCACCTTTTTGAATTAATTAAAAGAAAGAAAAATAATGAAGTATTAAATCGAATTGATAAGTTTTTAAAGATTTTCAAAGATGATTTCTTTATTGAAGTCCAAAAAACTAATAGATCTTATGAGCATGAATATTTCTCAAATATTCTTCCTTTGGCTTGTTCTAAAGGTGTTCCATTGATAGCAACAAATGATGTTTTATTTTCAGAACCTGATGACTATGAAGTACATGAAACTAAGGTCTGTATTAATACTGGAAGAACCTTAAATGATCCAAATAGAGAAAAAATATTTTCTAATGAACAATACTTTAAAAGCCCAAAAGAAATGCAAGATTTATTCATTGGCTTTGATGAATTAATAGATAATACAAATGAAATTGCAAAAAAATGCAATGTATCTCTTCATGCTAAAGAATATTTTCTTCCAGAGTATCCTGTTCCAAAAGAACATAATTTTGATTCATATATCTTTGAGCTTTCTCATGAAAAACTAAGCCAATTAATAATAAATTTTGATACCCAAAAAAAAGAAATCTATAAACAAAGACTTGATTATGAATTAAATCAAATAAAGAAAATGGGTTTCTCAAGTTATTTTTTGATTGTTTATGATTTCATACAATGGTCTAAGGATAATGACGTGCCAGTAGGACCAGGTCGGGGTTCAGGGGCTGGTTCTTTGGTTGCTTATTCCCTTGGTATAACAACGCTTGATCCAATAGATCATGGATTATTATTTGAACGCTTCCTTAATCCTGAAAGAATATCTATGCCTGACTTTGATATAGATTTTTGTATGGAAAAAAGAGATAGCGTTATTGAGTATGTGAGTAAAAAATATGGCGTTGAAGCTGTTTCGCAAATTGCTACTTTTGGAACGATGGCTGCTAGGGCTGTCGTTAGAGATGTTGCTAGAGCAATGGGAAAACCCTATGCGCTTGGAGATAGAATTTCAAAAATGATTCCATTTGCACCAGGAATGACTCTTGATAGAGCAAAAGAGGAACAACCAGTTTTTGCTCAAGCTGCAAAAAAAGATGCTGAAGTTAGAGAAGTTGTAGATTTAGCTTATAAATTAGAAGGTATTGCAAGAAATGTGGGTAAGCACGCAGGTGGTGTTGTTATTGCTCCTGGTAGTTTGTCAGATTTTTGTCCAATTTATAATGATAGACAATCGTCCTCAATCATGACTCAGTATGATAAAGATGATGTAGAAAAAATTGGATTAGTAAAATTTGATTTTCTTGGATTGAGGACATTAACAGTTATAGACAAGGCTTTAAAATCAATCAATAACTCTCTTCAAAAGGGCGAAGAAAAATTAAACTTAGATAATATTCCTTTAAATGATTCTAAGGTCTTTGAATTATTATCATCAGGTAAGACTATGGCTGTATTCCAATTGGAATCAACTGGAATGAGAGATTTAATTAAAAAACTCAAACCCACAAAATTTGAAGAAATAACAGCTCTATTAGCACTTTATAGACCTGGACCCCTTAATTCAGGAATGCACACAACTTTCGTAGATAGAAAGCATGGAAGAAGCCAAGTTACTTATCCACATGAATTGCTTGAACCCGTTCTCTCTGAAACCTATGGAGTTATTGTTTACCAAGAACAAGTGATGGAAGCAGCTCGAGTTCTTGCTGGCTATTCTATGGGCCAAGCAGATATCCTTCGGAGAGTTATGGGTAAGAAAAAAGTTGAAGAAATGGAAGAGCAACGAGAAATCTTCATTAAGGGTTGTGACAAAAACTCTATTCCAGCAAAAACAGCAGAAAAAATATTTGAGCTAATTGAACAATTTGCAGAATATGGTTTTAATAAATCTCATTCGGCTGCCTATGCTGTAATTTCTTATCAAACAGCATTTCTTAAAACTTATTATCCTGAGCATTTTATGGCTGCTGTGCTTTCAACTGAATTAGGAAATACAGATAAAATTCATGCGTTAATTAAAGAGTGTGAACGAATGAACATTAATGTATTAAAGCCAAATATTTTATCAAGCAACAAAATGTTCCTAGTAAATGATAAGGGTGACATTGAATATGGCCTTGGTGCTGTAAAAGGGGTGGCTGATTCGTTTATCAAACATGTTTGTGAAATCAGAAAAAGTAAATCATTTAATGATTTATGGGATTTTTCAAAAAAAGTTGATATAAAACTTGGAGGAAAAAAATCCTTAGAAGCATTATCCCAGTCTGGTGCATTTGATAGCATTGCTCCTTCAAGAAGTATAGCAATTTCATGTATCGAAGATATGTTGAAAGACGGTTCAAAAAATATATCCAAGCAAGCTGGGATATCTGGAGATTTATTTTCTTCATTAAATAATAGTTTTGATCCATATGAGAAATATAAAAATACCCAAGATATGAATTTAAGTGAGTTACTGTCACTTGAAAAAAAATCACTAGGATATTATTTATCCGGTCATCCTGTTAATGCAATTGAAACAAAAGTTAACAGTCTTAGATCAATAAAAATAAACAAACTCAATCATGATACAAAGAAAGCTTCATTAGTAGTCTTAATAAATAGTGTTAGACAAATTAAAGACAAAAAAGGAAAGCCTTTAACTTTTATAAACTTTGATGATGGAAGTGGTGTTATGGACGGAATAGTTCCAAGTGAAGTTCTTGAAGACTGTCATGAAATTTTAAAAGATGGAAAAATTCTTGTTGTCAAAGGCGCAGTTGAAATTGATGATTATAGATCTAAGGAAATTGGTGATGCAATGTTCAGGATGAGAGTCAAAGAAGTTAAATCATTAGATGAAGAGCTATTAAGAAAGATTCAGGAAGTCACCTTGAATCTTGAAAAATCTGATCTGTTTTCACTTGAAGAATTATCTGAGAAGCTTGAAAAATTAAATAAAGAGTTGTGGAAATCATCAGGATGTATTTTAAATGTAAAAGTAATAACAAATGATTCAGAGGCTATAATAGGTTTAGGAGATAAATTTAAATTTGAACCAACTTTATCAAATTTAAGCTTGTTAGATGAGGCTTTTGGAAAAAATGCTCTAGAAATTTAATTTTTTAAATAAAATAAAAATGACAAATAAAAAAATTGATCCCATGAATATTCCTGAGATTTCAGAAGATTATAAATTTTTAGATTTTGAGAAAACTATTCAGGATATATCTGAAAAAATCACTGCTTTAAAAAATTCAGCCATAGATTCATCAGAGTTAAATAATCAAATTAACACTCTTCGAAAAGAGAGAGATGTTGAAACAAAAAAAATCTACTCAAAGCTATCTATTTGGCAGACTGTTCAAGTTGCTAGACATCCACAAAGACCTCACACATTAGATTTTATAGATAGAATTTTTGATGATTTTGATGAATTGCATGGTGATAGACAATTTGGTGATGATGCATCAATCATTGGAGGTATTGCGTATATTGAAAATATGCCGGTTATGATTATTGGTCACGAAAAAGGTAGAGATACAGAAGAAAAAGTCAGAAGAAATTTTGGGATGCCACAACCTGAAGGATATAGAAAAGCTAAAAGATTAATGGAGTTAGCTGAACAATTTTCTATGCCAGTAATTACTTTCATTGATACAGCTGGAGCATATCCTGGCATTGAAGGTGAAGAAAGGGGGCAAAGTGAAGCTATTGCTAGAAATTTAGCTGTAATGTCGGAATTAAAAACTCCAATTTTAGTTGTAGTTACGGGCGAGGGTGGTTCTGGAGGAGCACTAGCAATAAGTGTTGGTGATAATATTGCAATGCTTCAATATGCAACTTATTCTGTGGCTTCACCAGAGGCATGTGCTTCTATAATATGGAGAACTGCTGAAAAGGCACCGGATGCTGCTGAAGCTATGAAAGTTTCAGCAAAGGAACTTAAAAAGTTAAAAATTATTGACGAAATTATCGAAGAACCTCTAGGTGGTGCCCATAGAGACTATGATTTAATTTCATCTAGAATAAAAGATTCTTTAATTAAAAATTTATCCACTTTAAATAACATGTCTATGGAACAATTATTAGATAGAAGATATAAAAGATTGGTAGAAGTTGGCATTTAGATTTTGATTAGTTTTGATGATTTAATTTGTAACTTAGATTTAGGTAAGAAAATCTATGTTGGTTACAGTGGAGGACCCGATTCTACTGCTTTATTGCATCTACTTCATACAAATGATATTAAAAATATTGAAGCAATTCATATCAATCATAATCTTTCAAGTAATTCAGAAAAATGGCAAAACCATTGCAAACAAGTATGTAAAAATTTAGGTATTAGATGCAATGTTGAGTCTGTTCAAATCAAGATTGATGGAGATGGTCTTGAATCAGCTGCAAGAAAAGCTAGATATAATTTATTTAAAAAATATCTAAAAGAGGGCGATCAGATTTTACTTGGACATCATTCTGATGATGTGGCTGAAACTTTTTTATTAAGACTTTTTAGAGGCACTGGGGTAGATGGATTAGAATCTCTTGCTGTTAAACGAAGTGTTGGAAATGGATATCTCATTAGACCTTTGATAAACCTTTCTAAGAAAGATATTTTAACTTATCTCGAAGATAATGAGATAAGTTATATCAATGATGAGTCTAATTATGAGGTGGACCAAGATAGGAATTACATTAGGAACACCATTATTCCCTATATTGAAAAAAGATGGAATAAAGCACCATCAAGAATTTCTAATTCATCAAATTTTATTAAGACTAAAAATCAATCCTATGAGATTCTTTTTAAAGAAAAATTCCATCATTTAATTGGTAAAAAAATTAAAGTAAAAGACCTCAAAGAAATTCAAGAATCATTTGTAGTTGATATTATAAGATTTTCAATTAAGGAAGAGAATATAGCTATGCCAAGTAAAAAAGTAATTGAAGAAATTATAAAAACTTTTTTACATTCAAGCCCTGGGCCTAAGTCAGAAGTTTCATGGTCAAGAGCAGACAAAGAGGAATCAGGTGGAAAAATATCATATAGAGATAAGTGTATGTATATAGCAAAGAAATAACTACAACAAAGGTATATAATCAAGGTGGGGTATAAATCAATGAATTTTAAAACGATTAATCTTAATATAGAAAATAAAATTGCATCGGTTGAAATAAATAGACCTGAAGTATTGAATGCGTTCAACACTGAATTAACATTAGAGTTACAACAGGCAACTCAAATCGTTAAAGATGATGATGATGTAAGGGTTGTAATTCTCTCTGGAGCTGGAAGAGCTTTTTCATCAGGTGCTGATTTAGCAGAGCGAGAACCTAAATGGGATAATGCTAAAGATGGTTTGCTTAATGGTTATAAGCCATCATTTGATAATATCATATCAATGCCTAAACCGGTTATTGCATCAATTCAAGGACCTGCTGCCGGTATTGGAGCAGCATTTGCAATGTCATGTGATCTCAGAATCATGTCAGAAGATGCATATATATTATCTGTTTTCAGCAATATAGCCTTAGTTCCTGATGGAGGATTATCTTGGCTATTACCAAAATATCTTGGTTATGGAAAAGCATTTGAGTATGCTATAGAAGCTAAAAAAATTGACGCAAAAGAATGTTTACATTTCAGCATAGCAAACAAAGTTAGTTCAGTTGAAAATCTTCAGAAAGATACTATGGACTGGGCGCTAAAACTTGCAAAAAGATCGCCTCAAGCTTTAGCTAACACCAAAAAATTAATGAGAGAATCTTTATCTAATTCTTACTTAGATACATATAATAACGAAGCTGAAATTCAAAATAATTTGGTTAGAAGTCCACAAAATATAGAGGCAGTAACTGCTTTTTTTGAAAAACGCGAACCTAATTTCGATTAATTTCTATAAGATTTTACTTAGGCCTACAATAATAGCTTCAAAAGAAGCTCTTGTAGTATTTGGATTTATTCCAACACCCCATCTTGTCTTTCCATCTCTTTCTAGCTCAATGTATGCTGCAGCCTGAGCATCAGAACCTGATGATATTGCTGATTGATGATAATCAGAAATTTTTATATTTATTCC